>OGCN01002538.1_pt1 | contig 19535 bp, 15 predicted proteins | sample 1570181 | NCBI WGS metagenome assembly OGCN01 (sample SAMEA4370584, study PRJEB24528) | human gut metagenome | reverse complement strand
TGGCGTTGAAAGATACATTGCCAGCTGTTTTGAAATCTTATGTATTGAAAAAGAAGAATGATGTGGTCGTATTTGTCCGGAATCTGATGGACAATGTACTTTATCAAGATGCGTATGATGTATTATCAGAAAAAGTGGACAAGACGTTACGAGTGGTGAGCAGAATCCAGGATGAACTGAAAAAAGATGCTGACAAATCAAAAGATCAGTCTGCACAGCTTCTGGATATTGCAAATTGTGATGCGTTCAGAGGATTGGATAATATCTTAATTGACTGGGCACTGGATCAGTTGAATGATGAGATTCTGGATGCTCAGATTGATGGCATGAACCTTGCTCAGATCGCAGAGAAGCGAACAGCAAAGTCCTGCCATTTTGGAAATGTATATAAAAACGAATATCAGGCAATCAAATATGTTTACCAGATGATGAAGGCGGTATCTGTTCTGGAAGTGACCAGTGATATTAAGACTATGGTAGCCGATTATCAGAAACAGACATATTTGGTTGATTCCTATTATAGATGGTTTTACAGTGCCTATGACTGTATAGAAGAAACAGAGAGATTTTCACAGGTAAGAGAACGGATTGAGAATATGTATTCCTTTACCTATCTGCAGAAAGTAACACCGAAGTGGAATCAGGAACTGACGGATAACTTAATGGCAGATACCGGCTTAAAACATCAGGAAGACTTTTATCGGAACTACCTGAAGGCTTATGAAGGAAAGAATCGTGTCATCGTTATTATTTCTGATGCTTTTCGGTATGAATGTGCGAAAGAATTGATGGAACGATTGGAACTGGATGAAAAATGTACTCCGAAATTGGATTGTATGATAAGCAGCCTTCCTTCGGTAACATCAGTGGGAATGGCAAGTCTTTTACCGCATAAAGAGTTACAGATAGACGAAAAATTGAATGTAACAGTAGATGGGCAGACTTGCGGAGATCTGACATCCAGGGATAAGATTTTAAAGGCACAAAATGAGAACAGTATAGCATTATCTTTTGATGATTTGATTAATGCTAATCAGGAGCGACTTCGTGAACTTTTACAGGGAAGAAATATTGTTTATATTTATCATAATCAGGTAGATGCCAGAGGAGATAAGCCTGCAAGTGAGAATGAAGTGTTTAAAGCCTGTGAAGAGGCGATTAAAGAAATCCATCGTTTAGTGCACAGATTGACGATGTATTTGTCAGCACCGAAATTCTTTATTACAGCGGATCATGGATTTTTGTACAAACGAGATAAATTACAGGAATATGATAAGGTCTCTTATGACAGAGAAATTTGCACTTGCGCAAATAAACGTTTTCTGATTACAACACAACGAACGAAAGATCCAGGAATGAGATCAAGAGCGATGACTTATTTAAGGAATTCATATGTTACTACACCGATAGGTGCTGATATCTTTAAGGTTTCTGGCGGAGGACAGAATTATGTACATGGTGGATCTTCTTTGCAGGAGATGTTGCTTCCGGTTATTGAGCTGACAACAAATACAAAATTTGTAGCGTATAGTTATGTTGATGTGATTCTGACATCAGCAAATCGAAAAGTGACAAATCTGATTACTTACTTTGATTTTATCCAGACCGAGAAAGTAACGGACACTATGAAAGCAAGAAGCCTGGTGGCATACTTTACGACAGAAGATGGAGAAAAGATATCTTTTGATGTACCGATTGTAGCAAATATCCGAGAAGACGCACCGGAGAAGAGAACATTCCATGAGAAATTTACATTGAAGTCCAGAGAATACAAGTATGGTGATAAGTATTATCTGGTACTGGCAGATGCAAATGATGAGAAGAATATTCTGCAGCAGTATGAATTTATGATTGATATTGCGTTTGTGGATGATTTTGGATTTTGATAGGGAGAGTTGTGTATGCTTGCTGTAAAAAGAGAAAAAGGATTAAATGATGATTCCATTACTTCAAAGATGGCTTTGGATATTCAAAAACCAATGAATAGTGGTATTATTCCAATTAAATATGTAGCATTTTCAGAGAAAAATATTAATGATTCTAATTATGGTAAGTTATGGGAAGCACTTCAAAAAATAGAAGAAAGATATAAAAAGAAAATTAATTATAAATACAGATATGAAATAACTGATTGGGAATCAGAATTATGTTATGAACAGGGAAGATTTATTGAAAATGTTGAATGGACAGGCAGACCAATAATTGATATTCCAGATACTCAAATACCGTATTGTACATATAGCAAGATGAAATATCAGCAGCTTAAATATTATCTTTATTGGAGATCATGTTTTAGAAAAGGCGAAACTATAGAAACAGGATATAGAACTTTCTATTATTTGTGCGTCTATGAACTACTTGCTGAATTTGGTCCATTTTCTCCACTGGAAAGATTAGAACAATTAGAACGATTATATAAAAATTTTAAAAGCAGTCTTTCAAATGCACACTGGATTAGAGAATATGCGAATTTTCACGGACTTGAAATACATGATAAGATAGTAAAAGGATGGGCTGACTGGGGCATCTGGGAAAGAAATGATTCTATGTATGAAATCATTCAGGGAAATTATGCGGGTGTATTTGATGTGATGTATAAAAAATCCGCATGGAAATTTATGAAGAATAGTTTTATAGAAAAAACTAAATGTGTTAGTAATATTGCCGAGTCAGTAGTCATAATGATGCCAAAGCTTGAAAAATTATTTGCAGATGCAGGCATTACTTTTACAGATTTTCTTGTTGGTAAAATGAAGAAAGCAAAACATCATGTGCGTGCATATGAGGGGAGTGTTTGGAATGAGTGTGTTGTATTCAAATTTGGAATAGAATCTACTGAATTAATAAGTTACGAAATGATTTATCCAAGCGGAGCAATATATATTACAGATGCTGAGGGTAACATTGAAAGAAAGACTAATACGCATATGAATTATTGTGATCCATATTTGTCTGAATATATCTTAAAATATACAGAAATGCTATTTAGAAAAGAGGTTGGATATAATTTTATTACAATGCCAACTAAACTTAAAGGTGCATTGAAAGTTAAATTTGCAAATGGTTATGAGTACGTTCTTTCAGCAGATGTAAAATTAAGACGTGACGAAAAAATATATTTTACGTTATATGACGATATTGAACGTATAATAATTAGTTCGGTTAAAGAGTATATGAATAATCACCCGGAGGAAATTGCTACAATAAAGGAGCGTTTCAATAAAGAAGACACATCTGTAAAATTGTCTTTCCAGAAAAAAGTGATACCTGTAGATGAACGAATGATGGAGTTTATTGGTGAGTCTAATGGTTCTAAGGGAGAAGTTGAAAGGCTAATCGGACTTTATAATGAAGCTTCTTTGGCATATAAAAAAGCAAAAGCTAGAAAATTTGCATGCTGGATGTGGGACTATTGGATTCTTCACATTAATAAAATTACTTATAGTCAGTTGAAAAAAACAGTACAAAATAATAAATGGAATATTACTGGTATACAGGCTTTGCAGGAACGAAGATTTAAAGATGCACTGCCATATCTTAGATTATATTATAATCCTTGTGCAGGAATTATTGCAAAAAAAATTGATGAAAGAGTAATTGCAGATGGTATCATTATTATATTGAGTTGTATTGATCAGATATGTAAATCGAGAGGAATAGATTTTATTGAACTATTACTTGGAAAATTTGATGCATATGATTGGGTTATATATGATACAGATGAGAGAATTAAAAATAATATAACCACGCCTATTGTTAAAAATGTGGGAAATGTTGAGATTTATCAGTTTGATCCTAATAAAAATATTGCAATAGTAAATCGACATAGTTATAGTCAAGATTCAACGGACTTTATTGTTTATTTGCTAAAAAACATTGATAATCATTATAGATCATTAATAGGTTACACTTCATTCCTTAATATTTCGTTCCCTAGAGAAAAGTTTGATGTTATTCAGAATATTGAAGAAGTGATGCCGATTATTGATGATGTTATTACTATTGTTACTAAATTTACATTTGATTTTAACAGACCTATATTTCAAGAACCTGTTGTAACTGAAGATGTTCAAGTTACAGATATACTTAATAGAAAATATTTATTTGCACGTTGTAGCAAAATCGAAGATGTTTCGGCATTTGTTAAAGAAAAAATAAAAGAATACTATGGTAATATTGGTGCTGTAGAGATAAAAAGTAACAGGACATATGAAGTATTTGAACTAGATTTGAACAATTTTGATATTCATAATTGGACGTATCGATATAAAAAACGAGAAAAGATTAAACAGGGGCAAACTTTAATGCAGTTATATCATTTTTATGATATTTATGGGGATATATCAAATAGATTAATGACTGTAAAAAAACATGCCGTAGAATATAATCCGAATTTTAATTTTCTTTTTTCGAAAGTATTTAAAGATGTAAAAGGGATGAAAGACCTTAATGTTTTATCTGCACTATGTGATGATGCAACAGATTTTATGCAGTGGATTGAATGGGTAAAAAGAGGTAAATTTGTATATACGAAAAGTGAACCTTATATCCAAATATTGTTTTATTTTATAGCTAATGATTGGATCCTTAGTGATAATCATGCTGCATGTTTAGTTATGATGTGCGAAATTTGGAACTATTGTTTTAAGGATAAAGAAAAACATAATTCAAGATCTGATTTGTATCTAGAATGGATAAAGGATTATTGGATGATTTATTGTTCAGATGAGGTTACATATGAAGAATTTAAGTCGTTATTTGTATATGATATAGAGTTTTATAATAATAATGGAAGAATAATGAGTAATAAACATTTTATTGTAGATATGGATACATTTGACGAAAGAAATTTGTTACAATTCTACAATGAAAATTGTGATTATCATGTATTGGAAGGAACTGTGGTTAAAAAAGGATACAAACTTCTACTGGAAGATGCAATTGAAGCAGTTCATATTTCTTTAAAGAAATTATGGGAAAAATATGGGCTGAATTTTATGGATTACTTTCATATTATGGATGAGAAAGTTGTAGTTAATAAAACACGGGAAGTGTTTTATCGAGCAATACTAACAGAAGCCACAAAAAGAAAAATAACCAAAATGGTAAACAAAGTGATTGTTTCTGATGTAGAAAAATATATCTGTGAGTATGATACGGATAGAGATTGGCCAATTTTTAAATATCAAAGTAAAGAAATTAGCAATGCTTCAAGCCGTTTATTTATGGAATATATTATTAAATTAACAGAAAAAGGAGTTAGAGAATGGTTAAACATTTCTTATAAATTCAAATTTGATGAAAAGAAACTTTTATCAGCATTCCCTAATAAATTATTTAAGGACAATGTAGAGGAACTTGTAATTGAATCTACTATAATGAATACGGTTGCGTGTGTTTGTAATAACTCAGGAATAATGAAGGGAGCAATGAGCTGTAAACAAGTTGAATATGATTTAATTGAAAGGGATCAAAGGGTAGATAAGGATTCTATTGAAAAAGCGAGAATGGTACTCAAGAAGAATCAAGAAAGGCTTGTGGTTGATAATGAATTGTTTACTGAAGAAAAGAAAACTAGAGACGAAAAAACGAGACTACTTTCTAGTGATGAAAGAGATTTTCTTAAAATTTTATTGGACGGTGGAGAGGTCAGAACAAAAATAAATGAATTGGAAGGTAAATTTATTTCCGTTAGTTTACTGATTGAAAGCATTAATAATAAGGCAATTGAAGAAATAGGTGATTCAATTATTGAAGAAGGTGATGAACCTTATTTAGTGGAGGATTACTTAATAGAAGCGAAAGAATTTCTTGGAAAATAGTGAAGTGAGGGATGGATGTTGGATGATATTAAAGTACCTAAAAGGATAGCTAATATTATTATGAACGCATTGCAAGGCGGCGTAGTACCTAGGACGGGATTGGGATATATTGCGGTTGGACGTGATGCGGAAATAAGTGCTCTTTTGAAAGATATAGAAATTATCGAGAATGGAGGTGCCACCTTTAGATTTATTACTGGAAACTATGGTAGTGGAAAAACTTTTTTATTGCAGACAATAAAGGAACATGCAATGGCGAAAGGATTTGTGGTTGCAGATGCTGATCTTTCTCCTGAACGAGCACTAATTGGAACTGTAATGAATAAAAAAGGATTGGCTACATTCCGGGAACTTATGGGGAATATTTCAATAAATACTTCACCTACTGGTGCTGCATTGGAAAAAATTCTTGATAATTGGTTGAATTCTATTTGGATGGAAGTTGCAAAGAATATGGCTGGAGGTGGTATATCTGGAAATCAGATGATAGAACTGGTTGCAAATCAGATTTATGACACTATTCTTGGAATGAGCGAACTGATTAACGGTTTTGATTTTGCAAATGTTTTAGTCATATATTGGAAAGCAAAACAAGCAAATGATAAAGAGACAAAAAATAAAGCTCTCAGATGGTTGCGAGGAGAGTACCGTTTAAAAAGAGAAGCACAGGTAGATTTGGGGATATCAAGCATAATAAATGATGATGATTGGTTTAACTATATTAAAATATATGCAGATTTTTTTGCAAAGATCGGATATAAAGGATTCATTATTATGATTGATGAAATGATTAATATCTATAAATGTAGTCATCCAGTGACGCGTCAGAACAATTATGAACGTATGTTGAATATGTATAATGATGCTTTACAAGGGAAAGCTCGTCATTTAGGAATTATTATGGGGGGGACACCTAAGAGTGTAATGGATCCATATAAAGGAGTATTTAGTTATGAAGCTTTAAAATCCAGATTAGAAACAGGACGCTTTCACAATCTTAATGTTGTTAATTTAATGACTCCAATTATCAGAATTCAACCATTAAGTAAAAGTGAAATTATAGTGTTGCTTGAAAAAATTGCAAAGATTCATGCGGATTTATATGTATATGAACTTTTAATATCGGAAAATGATTTAGTGAACTTGGTAGAATTAATTTTTAATGATTCAGATAATCAGTATATTACACCACGAAGTATTATTCGCGATTTTATAAATATGTTAAATATTCTATATCAAAATCCAGATACGGCGATTAAAGATATTATGAATAGGTATAAATATAGTTCAGACCAAGAAATTGAGCCAAAAGAAATAGATGAGTAGGCGTTTTGCGTAGAGTAACGAAATTTGGAAGATGTATGGAGAAATGCAACCTGGAGCGTGATTATGAAACAAAAGAAATTAAAAATGCGTAATTTTGAAGTTAAAAATAATCTTCCTAAACGGCGGGAAAAAGGTGTGTAATTGCTAAAGAAGACAGAAAATATTATGGTAAATGGATAATAAAAAATAAGGAAAAATAAGGAAAAATATCAACGGGGGAATGATAATGAATGAATTTAATAATGTACTGGAAAATGATATCGAAGACAAACGAGAAGAAATAAAGCAAAAACTCCGTCAATACTATGACGGGCGTATCGTCCGAAAGGATTTAACCAAATCTATCCGCGAAGGAGCAAATGTTCCAGTGTATGTACTGGAATATCTCCTTGGACAGTACTGCAATTCTGATGATGAAGAGATCATTGAAGAAGGTGTAGAGAATGTAAAACGTATTTTGAGAGATAATTATGTGCGTCCGGATGAAGCACAGAAGATTCTCTCTCTTTTGCGCGAAAGAGGCAGTTATACAGTAATTGACCGTATTACTGTTGTACTCAATACAAAAGAAGACCGATATGAGGCGACGTTTTCTAACTTGGGTGTAAAGGGCATCCCGATTCATCCTGATTATGTAAAAGATTATGACAGGCTGCTCTGTGGTGGTATCTGGTGTATCCTGCAGATGGAGTATGAGTTTATTGAGGAAGATAAGAAAAATACACAGCCAATCCGTATCCGTAAGCTGACACCAATCCAGATGCCACATGTAGATATGGATGAAGTAAGAAATGGAAGAAAAGCATTTACAAAAGATGAATGGATGGATATCCTGCTTCGCTCTACAGGTTTGGAGCCTGAAAGCTTTAGCGAGAGAGCAAAATGGCTTTTAATTGCTCGTATGATCCCACTTGTAGAGAATAACTTCAATCTTTGTGAATTGGGACCACGTTCTACTGGTAAATCTTACATATATGAGCAGATTTCTCCGAACAGTATTCTAGTTGCCGGAGGACAGACAACCGTAGCAAACCTCTTTTATAACATGTCCAATCATACAGTAGGTCTTGTAGGTATGTGGGACTGTGTGGCTTTTGATGAGGTTGCCGGTATTAAATTCAAAGATAAAGACGGTATCCAGATCATGAAAGGATACATGGCATCCGGAGCATTTTCACGAGGAAAAGCAGAGATTCAGGCAAAGGCTTCTATGGTATTTGTAGGAAATATCAATCAGAGCGTAGATACTCTTTTAAAGACTTCTAGCTTATTTGATCCATTTCCACCAGAAATGGGAACAGATACAGCATTCCTGGATCGTATGCATTGTTATATTCCTGGCTGGGAGATTCCGAAATATAGACCGGCTTCCTTTACCAACGATTATGGATTTATCACAGATTATCTGTCTGAATTTATGCGTGAACTTCGTAAGGACAGCTATAGTGACCTGATGGACAAGTATTTCCGCCTTGGAAACAACCTGAACCAGCGTGATACTATTGCGGTTCGTAAAATGATTTCTGGATTTACGAAACTGTTGTATCCAGATGGAGAGGTAACAAAAGAAGAATTACGTGAGATTGTGGAGATTTCACTGGAACTTCGTCGCAGAGTAAAAGAACAGCTGAAGAAGATTGGCGGCATGGAGTTCTATGATGTGAATTTCTCTTATACAGATAATGACAGCTTTGAAGAGCATTATGTTTCAGTTCCAGAGCAGGGCGGCGGCAAGCTGATCCCGGAAGGTATGGGAAAACCAGGATCGGTTTATACTGTTTCAAAATCAAAGACAGGTATGATCGGATGCTATATGCTGGAAACACAGATGATGCCTGGTAATGGAAAGCTGACCTGTACGGGCATTGGTTCAGGAAAAGAACCGAAAGAAGCAACCAACACAGCGTTTAATTATCTGAAAGCCAATGGAAACCGAATTTCCGGTCAGATCAGTACCACTACAAAGGACTATATTATCAATTATCAGGATATGCAGGGCATTGGAATGACAGGAAATCTGGCATTGCCGACGTTAATTGCAATCTGTTCCGCAGCACTTGGAAAGACACCATTGAACAGCCTTGCAATTTTAGGTGAAATCAGTATCGGTGGCACTTTGATTAAAGTGGATGAGCTGGCAAGTACGTTGCAGGTATGCTTGGACAGTGGAGCGAAGAAAGTTTTACTGCCAATTACATCTGCAGGAGATCTGGGAACTGTACCATCTGATCTGGTGGGGGCGTTTAGCCTGATTTTCTATTCCTCCGCAGAAGAAGCAGTATTTAAAGCACTTGGTGTGGAATAGGACTTGAATATAGTACAATAGCAGATAAGAAGGTGATGGGTTATTTTTGAACAGGATTTTGAAGAGATGCTGCGGCAACACCAGGCATCTCTGGACGATAGAAAGAAATTTACTGCATTGGTAAAGGACTTATTTCCAGATCAGGCGAAGAATGTCAATTTACTGTTGATGGCATATAACATGGGAATTGCACAGGATATCCAGAATGCATCCCATATCAATAATACCTTTGCTTTCCGCTATGTGAAGCAGCTTATGGATGATTTTGGCATGAGCCGTGTCAATGCAGACTGGATTGTATCAGTGTGGTGTTCCTTCTATGGAGGAAAAGTTCTTGGAAAAGCTTGTGATATTTCCATTCAGAAACAGGGAAGCGGACCGGCTATTCAGGGAGAACAGTCATCTTCTGGCAGATCTTATGGTGATCTTTTTACATATGAGAAAAGCCGCAGGGGAAAAGGTCTTGCAGTGACTGGATTCCGTGGGGATAAGAACAAGACGATTATTTTCCAGAACAGATCTGGGAATACGCCGGTAGTGGAGATTGCAGATGACAGCTTCAGTAATTCTCCGACAGAGGAAGCTATTCTGACAGAAGGAATAGCGTATATTGGACGGAATGCTTTTTCTGGATGTAGCAAACTGCATCAGGTGGTATTGCCGATCAGTATCGAAGAGATTGAAGATTCAGCCTTTGAAAACTGTAGTAACCTCAAATCAATCTCATTACCAATGGCATTGAAAACAATCGGTAATGACGCATTGAAAGGGACTGGCTTGCGAACAATCGAGATTCCTAAGAGTGTGTTCTGGTTAGGTGATGGACTGCTGGCAGACTGTCAGTCAATGGAGCATGTGACAATTCCAGAGAATATAGGAAGAATCCCGGATCGTATGTTTGAAGGCTGTACGAGTCTGAAAAAAGTGGAGTTACATGAAAAACTGGGAGCAATCAGTGAACGTGCATTTTTCGGCTGTAGTTCTTTGGATTTCATTGTAATTCCGGACAGTGTAAAGCAGATCGGGCAGGACGCATTTACCAATACAGACAAGCAGTTTATTATTCAATGTTCTTTTGGGTCTTATGCAGAAGAATATGCAAGAAAGAACAAATTTAAATATCAGCTGGTATAGCATGAGTTTCAGATTGTCGCCTGCTATGCGACAACGAAAGAGAAGATTTACGGTATATTGACTGGGTAAAGAGGTGAGAGGATGGGACTTTTTGATGCACTATTTGGAAATCGGAACCAGATTCCTACGGTGACAACGATTTTGCCGGATGCAGCGAGACAGGAGATCATTGCAGGCAGACTTCCAATTTTAAATACAGATAAACTGTTCCTGAAACGTGGAGAGAGGATTCATTTTATTGATAAGGCAATCAATATGGAGCAGAAAACAGTGAAAGAGTTCCGTCATGTGGGTGGAAGTGCCCCAGGATTATTTGAGGGAACAAGATGGAGTTCCGGAAGAGGAAGGACAGTAGAGCATACAGAACTTGTACAGCACCGGGGAATCTTATACATAACGAATCAGAGGATTGTGTTTCAGGCAACGGAATGGGGATTTGACAAGACTTATCGTTATCTGACCGCAATTACTCCGTACAGCAATGCCTGCGAGATGCAGTTTGGAAATAAATCCTATTGCATGATCGTGGCGGATGGCAGTGTAGTAAATCAGGTATTGCAGTTGATCAAACAAAGGAGGCAGATACCATAATGGAAGGACAATTAAAAAATGGAACAATTCTCACTTCAGAGAGTGGAAACAAATATGAGGTAGTCAGTCTCCTGGGAGCTGGTGGGCAGGGAGAAGTCTATGATGTGAAATGTGGCGGCAATCATTATGCTTTGAAATGGTACTTTAAGGGCAGTGCTACTGAGCGTCAGAAAAAGATTCTGGAAACAATCATTGCCAAAGGTTCACCAGATGAAAGTTTTCTCTGGCCTATGGAGCTGATTGTGCCGGCGAAAAGTGATCTGTATGGTTATATTATGCCTCTTCGACCGAAAAATTATAAAAGTATCGTGGATTTGATGAAGAAACGTGTGAATCCATCTTTTTATACGCTGTGCAGAACTGCTTTTAATCTGACCAGAGGCTACCAGAAACTGCACGCTATGGGAGCCAAGTATCAGGATATTTCTTTCGGAAACTTATTCTTTAATCCGGATAATGGAGATGTACTGATTTGTGACAATGACAACGTATCCTTTGATAACAGTAAGCCAGGTGGAGTCCTTGGTACACCGGGATTTATGGCTCCGGAAATTGTAAGAGGTGAGAAACGTCCATCCAAAGATACAGACCGATATTCGCTTTCTGTGCTGTTGTTCTATCTTTTTATGGTAAATCATCCACTGGAAGGAAAGCTGGAAGCAAGTATCCGTTGCATGGATATGGCAGCCAGAGTGAAGTTGTATGGCACAGATCCGGTATTTATCTTTGATCCGAATAATAAGACGAACAGACCGGTGAAAGGAATCCATGATAATGCAACGATTTACTGGCCACTGTATCCGGAGAAATTGCGTCAGATGTTTACCAGAGCATTTACAGTCGGACTGAATGAGCCGAGCAAACGTATTACGGAGCCGGAATGGATGACGTTATTCTCTAACATGATGAGCGGAATGTTACAGTGTTCCTGTGGTGCTCAGCTTTTTTATGATGAGGATCTGGAAGCAAAGAGTATGGCACATACCTGTTGGAACTGCGGAAAGACAGTACAGGTACCAAATAAGATTATCATTGGAAAGAATCGGGTGCTGTTAAACCAGAATACGAAGCTGTTACATCATCATGTTTACGATGACTTTGATATGGATACAGTAGTCGGTTCAGTGGTTCAGAATCCGAAGAACCCGGCACTTTGGGGAATTCGAAATGAGGACAAAGTAAACTGGACTTACCAGAAAGCAGATGGCACGCAAATTCCGGTTGCCCCAGGAAAGACAGCTGGAATTGCAAAAGGTGTAAAGATTTTATTCCCTGAATCAACAGGGGAGTTCAAATAAGGATTGAGAAAATAATAAAAGCAGATGTGGGAGGGATTTACCATGGAAGTACTACAAAGGCCAGGTGGAGAGTTAGCAACAAGACCAATTCATTTCTTTTGGGTAGTAGATTGTTCCGGATCTATGTATGGAGAGAAGATCGGAATCGTAAACAATACGATTCAGGAGTGCATACCGGAAATGCGCTCTGCAGCGGATAATAATCCAAATGCACAACTTCTGATTCGTGCATTACAGTTTTCATCAGGAGCAAGTTGGATCACATCCAGTCCGGTGCCGGTAGAGGATTATGGCTGGGAAGATATGGATGCCAACGGACTGACAGAACTTGGAAAAGCATTTGATCTTTTGGCTGCACAGTTAAGTATTCCACCAATGCCGGAGAGAGCATTACCGCCGGTGATTGTACTTCTTTCAGATGGACAGCCGACAGATGATTATAAAAAGAGCATGGAGAAGCTGAAAAAACTGCCATGGTTCCGAAAAGCAGTGAAGATAGCAATCTCCATTGGACAGGATGCAGATGATGAAGTACTGATTGAATTTACTGGAAATAAAGAGCTTGTTCTGCAGGCGAATAATGCAACAGCACTGGCAAAGATGATTAAATGGGCATCTACCACAGCTTCTATGGTATCCGCACCATCAAGCAAGCCAATGAATTCGGTTGCAGCATCCACGCCTGCAACTGCATCAGGAGCTTCCGTAGCATCTGCACCGGCAGATGATCCGTTTGCACCGGCAAACAATGGGGCACCACTGGTACTTGATATGAGTAATATTCCAAATCCAGATGATTTTGATGAAGGAGCTGTCTGGTAAGAAGAGGAGGAGTCGGATGAAACGCTATATATGTGACGGAATCGTCAAGGGTGCGACTCACGTAAGAAACCAAATGCCTTGCCAGGATAATAAACGAATCGTAGAGATTTCAGATAAAATTGCGATCGTTGCAGTTGCAGACGGTCATGGAAGCTCCAAATGTCCCAGAAGTGACAGAGGTTCCATGATTGCTGTTAATTCTTTCTATGAAGTCATGAAGAATTATCTGAAAGTCTATGGAGAAGATGAAACCGGACTTTCCAATCTGATTACATTCCTTAACAGGGAAGGTGATATGCGGTTTGCCCAGGATGTATGTGAAGAGTGGCAGGCAAGAGTGAAACAGTCTTTTTACAAAAATAAAGTAGATGGAATGACCGATGAAGATGGAAATATCAAGTGGCCGTCCGTATTTTCATTGTATGGAACGACACTGCTTGGAATGCTGGTGACTGACAGCTTTGTATTTTCCTTCCAGATCGGAGACGGGGATATCAGTGTTGTGACAAAAGAAGAAGTCGAACCACTGGTAGAACCGGAGAAATTCCTTGGAACAGAAACACATTCCCTGTCAAAACCAGATGCCTGGAGAAAAGCAGTAGCATCGGTAAGGAGACGGAAGATGGAGAGTGAAGAGCCATATATGTATATCCTTTCCACCGATGGCTTTGCCAATAGTTATACGTCGGATGAAGAGTATCAGAAGACATGTAAGGATTATCTGCAGATGATTCAAGAGCATGGAGCTGAGACAGTACAGGCAAATCTGAAGAACTGGCTGACAGAGACCAGTGAACTTGGGTGTGGAGATGATATCACGGTAGTGATGGTGTATTTTACAGGAGAGTAAGGGAGTCACAGGAAATGATTGTAGATCGCTATTATTATCATCAACTGAATAAACAAGAGCAGGCGATCTATAAGGCATTTTACAAAGGTGTAATGTCACATCAGGAGATTATTCCAATTCCGGTGCGTGGAGAATTCAGCCAGGAGAGTTTTGAGCGTATATTCATGGCAATGACGAGGGATAATCCATTGATTTATTTCTTGAATCAGTCCGCTTGTAGCACTGCTAGTGATATGTTTGGACGTCTTGCGATATGTCCGCAGTATTTTTTTACGAAAGAGAAGGTAAAAGAATATAATCGTAAAATTGAAAGAGTAGTAAATGAACTGGCAGGACAGCTGTATTTGCTGGAATGTAATGATTATGAAAAAGAACTTCGGGTGCACGACTGGATTTGTCAGAATGTTGAATATGATTACGAAGGAGCTGATAAGGATAAAGTATCCAGAGTGATTGCTTCACACAATATTCTCGGTGTTTTTGCACATCATAAAGCTCAGTGCGAAGGGATTGCTAAAGCAGTAAAAGTTCTTTTAAATGCAGTCGATGTGAAGTGTATCGTTGTAACCGGTGATTCAATAAAAAACGGACATTGTGTGTCTCATGCATGGAATATTGTGGATATTGATGGAGAACCCTATCAGTTAGATGCTACTTGGGATATAGGAGCAGTCAAAGCGAGAAAGATTATTTATGATTATTTTAATCTTACGGATAGTTTGATGAACTTGGAGCACAGATCGGAGAATATCCTTCCAAAATGTAATAAAAGTAGTGCGAATTATTTTGTTAAAGCTAAGTGTGATTTTCATACTCGTTATAGATTATCAAGACATATACAGAAGCAGATTGAACAAGGGGAAAAAGAGATTTTCTTTCGAATAAATGGGATGTTAAAGAAAGAGAATATTATTGATATGGTAGATGCCATTTTACGTCAGAAGTATCAGAGTACCGAAACAACAAGAGTTGGTTTTTCATATGGTTCAAATGAAAAAATCGGTGTTTACTATATAAGAATTAATTAGAAACAAGTGGGGGAGAAAGTATGTGGCATACCACAGAAATTGCTGATATAATGGCGAAAATAACAAATGACTATGGGTATAGTGTATTCAAAAACAGAAAACTGTGTGTTGCTCTTTGTGGTGATTTGTTTGTGAAATATGAAAGAGAAAAACAGATATTTCAAATGTTATTTCAAGCAGGACTTGGTGAAGTAATAAATGACGCACCTTTTAAAACAGAACAGGAATTAAAAACTGGGCTTGCACGTGTGGATAGTTTTTTACAAAAACAGGCAATTGAACAGGAGGCTAGAATACATGTAATAGAAATAATGCAAAAATCATTTGCAAAAGTTAATAGTTTATCTGGAATTAATATGTTTCAGCCGCAAGTTACAAGATCCTATAATGAATTGCATTTTCGATTGCTAATTCCAGAAGTTCAAGAATATGCGGATCGTATTGAACTTTCTACGAAGTTTATGTATAAAGAAACGGGAACGGATGTTGATACTGTATTTGAAAAAGCAGTATATACAGATCGTGTAAATGATGCACATGAATCTCAAATGGATTATTGCTTGCTGCCACGTAAAAAGACAAGAAACTTTAGTGCAGTATAGTATTTATAAAATCCGAAATAATGTACCACAAAATAAAAATGGTGTTATGGTTGGAAAGAATGCCATTATAGCATTATGCATGTTGGGTCTAATAAGCAATAATATTTACTTCCTTTCTGCAGTTATTGGATTGGCTATAGCTGATGAAATAGGAAAAATAATGGGTTGGAGCAAATAATATTTGGTTATAATTAAGAGGGAGAATAGAGTAAATGGTAAAGCGAATTGTAAGAGATGTTTTCTTCTTAGGTCAGCCATCTGAACCGGCTACGAAAGCAGACATTCCGGTTGGAAAGGATCTGCAGGATACGCTACAGGCGAACCGGGAACGGTGCGTTGGTATGGCTGCAAACATGATTGGTGTAAAGAAGAATATCATCATTGTGAATATGGGATTTATAGATGTTGTGATGTTCAATCCGGTGATTGTTTCAAAACGGGACATGTATGAGACGGAAGAAGGTTGTCTGTCCCTGGATGGTGTTCGTAAGACGACCAGATATCAGGAAATTGAAGTAGAATATTATGACTTCAACTGGAAAAAACAGCGGCAGAAGCTGTCTGGATGGACTGCACAGATCTGTCAGCATGAGATCGATCATTTGTCTGGGAAGATCATATAATCGAATGCGGATTGAGAATAGCTGCTTAACTCGACTCAAGTAATGAAGCGGATTATGAGGTGACGGATATGCTGAAAAATGTACTGATCGTGGTAGATGATATAGAAAAATCCATAGAGTTTTATAGGGATTTATTTGGACTGCAAGTGATTCTTAAGAATGAAGGTAATGTAATCTTATCGGAAGGGCTTGTTTTGCAGGATGCCGGTCTATGGGGGAAGATGCTGGATGAGACTTCTACGCCATTCAATAACATGATGGAACTGTATTTCGAGGAATTTGATATAGATGGATTGATTGCAAAATATGAATCTGGTAAGTATTCCGTTCGATATGCCACAGAATTGACAGAACTTGCAGGTGGCCAGAATCTTGTAAGGCTGTATGATCCGAGTGGTAATCTCATTGAGGTTCGCACTCCATTCAGGTGTAATTAAAGTAGGAGAAAATATGCAGATTTTTGTTGATGCAGATGCCTGTCCGGTAGTTGGTATTGTTGAAAAAGTAGCAAAAGAGCACAGTATTCCGGTAACGTTATTGTGTGATACAAATCATGTGTTGTCTTCTGATTACAGTGAAGTGATCGTAGTTGGAGCCGGTGCAGATGCAGTGGATTATAAACTGATTAGTATTTGTCATAAAGGCGATATTATTGTATCACAGGATTATGGAGTGGCGGCAATGGTATTAGGAAAAGGTGCTTATGCGATTCATCAGTCCGGGAAATGGTATACGAATGAAAATATTGACCAGATGCTTATGGAGCGTCACTTGAACAAGAAAGCACGAAGGGCATCCGGAAAGAATCATTTAAAAGGACCAAGAAAAAGAACAGCAGAAGATGATGAGCGTTTCAGAGAATCTTTTGAAAAAATGATACATATGGCGATGGATAAGGAGAAATAATCACAAACGAAACACAGGAGAAGGAGGCGTAGAATGATGGAAAAGAAAAGAACCTATATTGCAATTGATCTTAAATCATTCTATGCATCTGTGGAATGTAAAGAACGAAATCGGGATCCTTTGACAACTAATCTTGTGGTTGCGGATAAAAGCAGAACAGAAAAAACTATCTGTCTTGCGGTATCTCCAGCCTTAAAGTGTTATGGGATACCCGGAAGGGCTCGTTTATTTGAGGTTGTTCAAAAAGTAAAAGAAGCCAATAGTGCCCGCAGGTGGAAAGCACCGAACAGAACATTTATTGGTTCTTCTGATGACAGTACAGAATTAAATATCAATCCTGCACTGGAGATTGATTATATTGTTGCTCCTCCCCGGATGGCTCTCTATCTGGAATACAGCACCAGAATTTACAGCATTTATCTGAAATATATTGCGCCGGAAGATATTTTCCCTTATTCGATCGACGAAGTATTTATGGATGTAACGGATTATCTGCATACCTATAATATGACAGCAAGGGAACTTGCAATGACCATGATACAGGATGTGCTGAAAACGACAGGTATAACGGCAACTGCCGGAATTGGAACGAATATGTATCTGTGTAAGATTGCGATGGATATCGTGGCGAAGCACATTAAAGCAGATAAAGATGGTGTACGAATTGCAGAACTGGATGAAATGTCATACCGAAGGAAACTCTGGAGCCACAGACCTCTTACTGATTTCTGGAGAGTCGGAAAGGGATATGCAAAGAAGTTGGAAGAATACGGGCTTTATACAATGGGCGATATTGCAAGATGTTCCATCGGAAAAGCAAATGAGTTGTATAATGAAGACCTGTTATACAGGCTGTTTGGCGTTAATGCAGAGCTGCTGATCGATCATGCCTGGGGATATGAGCCCTGTACCATGAAAATGGTCAAGGCTTACAAACCGGAAACGAACAGTGTTTGTTCCGGGCAGGTACTTCATTGTCCTTATGACTTTGAAAAAGCAAAATTAGTCGTCAAAGAGATGACGGACCAGATGGTTTTGGATTTGGTGGATAAGAAGCTTGTAACAGACCAGATCGTGTTGACGGTTGGTTATGATATTGAGAATCTGAATAATGCCGACAGGAAAAAGCAGTATCATGGAGAGGTTACGATCGACCGTTATGGAAGAAGAATTCCGAAACACGCACATGGAACGACCAATCTGAAACGGCAGACTTCCTCAACAAAAATGATAACAGATGCAGTAATAGAGTTATATGACCGGCTCGTTGACAGAAACCTGCTTATCAGAAGAATTAATATCACAGCGAACAGGCTTGTGGATGAAAATTCTGTAAAGAAAGAAAAAGTGTATGAGCAGTTGGATCTTTTTACGGATTATGAGGCGCAAAGGAAAAAGCAGGAAGAGGAAGAGGCTGCGCTGGATCGCGAAAAACGTATGCAGGAAGCAATGCTCAGTATTAAAAAGAAATTTGGAAAAAATGCTATGCTGAAGGGGATGAATCTTCAGGAAGGTGCAACCGCCCGGGACAGAAATGAACAGATTGGCGGACATAAGGCGTAAAGGAGTTGGAAGGGATGAAAAATAATTCTTATGACGATATCATTAATTTACCGCATCCGGTCTCTAAGAATCATCCGCAAATGCCTTTTCGGGATCGGGCAGCGCAGTTTGCTCCTTTTGCAGCCTTGACTGGACATGATGCTGCGATAAAAGAAACGGCAAGATTAACTGATGAAAGATTGGAATTGAGTGAGGAAGTGATTGCTCAGCTGAACGAAAAAATCAACATAATCAGAAATGATATCGGTATAGAACAGAATGTATCGATAACTTATTTTATTCCCGATGCAAAAAAAGCCGGCGGATCCTATGTTACGTACTCTGGTATTGTAAAAAAGGTAGACGAATATGAGCATACCATGATCATGACAGATCAAACGGTCATTCCAATTGAACAGATAAGCGATATTAAATGTGAAGAGTGGTAAATGTAAAAACAGATACAAAGAATATAGAATGTTTCACTAGAGCGTGTCTGAAAAATGCTTTCCGCAAGATATATGTCACAATTTGTGGGAGATTTTGCCCGGATGAGGGCGTCGTAGCGGGCTACGTCAACCGAATTCGGGCAAAATATACCGCAAAGTGGGGCGTGCAGATTGTGGAAATGATTTTTCAGACACGCTCTAGTACAGCGAAAATTAAGTTTCTGCTATATTGACGCA
>OGCN01002535.1_pt1 | contig 19560 bp, 29 predicted proteins | sample 1570181 | NCBI WGS metagenome assembly OGCN01 (sample SAMEA4370584, study PRJEB24528) | human gut metagenome | reverse complement strand
TCAGTCTTGGCTTGCTCATAAGGGCACGTCCCATGGCAAGCATCTGCTGCTCACCTCCGGAGAGAGTTCCTGCCGGAAGGAATGGAATCCAGCCGGCCCCGCGTAGGGCAGAAAGCGTCTGTTGCCATGCAGTGGTACAAAGCCAAGGCACTCGTCAATTATTGTCATACGAACACGGAAATTACGAACTATATCGTAGCCGATATGGCACGGAAGTATAAGGCAGAAACGATTGAGCGCGTCATAAAGACACATTTGCCAGAGTTGAAAAACTGTGTACGCCAAAGCTTGGAACGGCCGGAAATCCAAAAAACGATAAAAGAAAATCGGGAACGAAACGCGATGAGGCTGGGGAAGGTAGTAAACAGGTGACAAAACGGCATAAAGCGGGCTAAACAGTGCGAAATTGTGCCAGTTTAGCACAATCTGTGCTAAACTGGCACGGATAAAGAAGGGAAGACGGGCTTGCGCCCTGTGACCTAATAAAAAGACCTAATGACCGCTTTTTTCGCGGTGCCAGTCTAGCATAGCGGCCGCTCCGGTCAAGGGTAAATGGTACTGCGCCCGGCGGGCTTGCCCTTGACCTGCGCGGCCACCATGCTATTGGTGGCCCAACGAAAAAAAGACGCCGCAGTGCAGAAAGGAGAAAATACCGTATGAGTTGCGGATGTTCGAATAAATAGAAAGGGGATGCAAGTATGACGACACAATATCAAATTGGGATTTTTAAGGGTACTGGACAAGAAGAAATGATTACGTGGTTTGATTTTGGTGATTATTTGTCACCTTCTTCTGCCATACGAGTTGCAGAAACCATATTTCGATATTTTGATACGAGAGGGCAACAGTGTTTTGCCCACGTATATCGGGATAAAAAAGAATTTGCACATATAGTAGGTGACAGTACCAGTGTGATTACCCGGTATAAATCATATAACGATGTACCGGATGTGCTTCCATAAACAATAGAAGGTTTGGTCATGAAAGGGGGTGGGGCCTGGAAAGGAAAGATTGCGTAACCTCGTGAAAGAAGGTGATACCAGAACGAATAGGCAGTTTTATATAGCAAGTAATCGGATAATTAGTTTATTTACACAGAAAAGGAGTTTTATATATGAAAAATTACATGAAAAAAATGGTTATGGCAATGGCAGTATGTGCGATGAGCGTGACGGCATTTGCCGCGGAACCGGTATTTGACAGGGAAGAAGCTACGTTTTGGGCGCAGCAGAAACAGGCCGCGGCTTGGGAAGAAGCGCATGGCAATTACAATATTACTCGCGAAAATCCCGTATATTTTGTAACGGCCAATCCGTTTGACAATCCCCAGAAAGAAGCTGCATTCTGGGCGCAGCAGAAGGAACAGGCTGCTTGGGAAGAAGCCCACGGGAATTACAACATCTCCCGTGAAAATCCGGTTTACTTTGTCATTGCGCCGGCTTTTGATAGTCCCCAAGAAGAATATGATTTTTATCATAAATAAGGGCTTTTAAGATGAAAGTGAAAAAGGGGCAATCCTTGGCGCCGTCCGGGTTATGGGGATTGTCCCTTTTATTATCTAAGTGGAAGGAGACTTGTCATGTATAAACTGGAGAATACGCTGGACCGCATGAAAACGCTTATAGAAATACGCAAAATCCTGCGAGGCATATATATTCCAGATGAGAAGGATCGCTTTGATGAAAAGGAATATTACATGGAGTTGAATCAGGCTTATAGAAATTTTCGTCAGGCGTTTCAGGATTTAATTGCTGACGAGTCAGCGAGGATTTGTAAGTTGGCCAAAGAGGTGAAATCGCATGAGGAAATATCGTGATTCCCGGGGCTGGATATATGCTGTGCAAAGCGGTATTGGGCCGGATGCTTTTAAAGCCCGCTATAGTAAGCCAGGTAAAACGAGTGGGAAATGCGTAGCTAAACTTCCTTGGCGTACTACCCGGGAAGAAGCGCAGGCAGATCTGGATGCATACGCAAGAAAGGGTGGGAGATTATATGAAATTTACGAGAGATATGTTACATGCCGCATGCCGGCAGGTATCGATGCAGCAGCTTCCGGATGATATTTTTACAGCCATGTGTGAGATTGCGTATCATCAAATCACAACGGCAAAATGGACGCATGGGCAGCCTAAGGCTGTCTTTATCCGGGATGGATTTCCGTGTATACGGTATGCCGACGGTATGTGGTGGCACTATGATTTGGCTAAAGAAAGATGGTTTTGACGAGGAAATAATTATGTCTGTAACATTTGGAGAACGGATCAAAAGGCTGCGAAAGGCATATGAGTTGACGCAGAAAGACGTAGATACGTTTTTAGTCAACCGGTCAAGGACTGCATTGACATATTGGGAATCCGGGCAGGGGGTACCGGGGGCTAAAAATTTATCCAGTCTGGCTGATTTTTTTGGAGTTACGACGGATTGGTTGTTGGGAAGGTCCTATGTTGCATATACTGAGGACTCAGTGGTTTTAGCAGAGTATAGCGCGTGGCGCCGAATTGAAGAATATACGCGCGTACATCAAGAATTTGCTGCTCTTGATTTGTATGAGCTATATATAACTAATTATATGGATATCCGCCGCGAATACTCTTTGGCATCGCGCGCAAATATTGCGGTGCTGCTGCAGCTTATTAGTATAACTAATAAAAAAGAAATATTACAGCTGCGAAAAATAGCGTGGTTGGAGCAGTTAAAAGAAATATTCAGGACAAATGAACCTGTGTATGTATTGGAGGAGATTGATAGTTGAAATGGATTACTGTATCTGACCGAACTCATGTGATACGGTCATTTGCTACTGTACAAGCAGCAGAGGTTTATATGTTCAAGCGGTCAGCCTTTCGGCCGAAATTACATCTATACCGGCGCTGGGCTGTTGTTTTCCACAATAACCCGAAAAAAATTGTGTTCAGATCAAAACATGTCAATATAGTGGACGCAGTAAATGCAAGCCTGTCATTTTTTATGGAATGTGCTGGCTTCCCCTGTTGGTATAGAGTAAAAAACATATATTTGAGTTGGAGTGGCATTACAACGGTAACGTTAAAAATTTTAGCTTATCCGCAACATAGCACTGAAAAATTTTGCGAAGAAGAGAAAGAAATGATTTTAAAAGGAGTAACTAAGGATGAGTTGCCGACAGACAGTTTAATTGTTTTGTAAGTGCTTTTGCATACAATATTTTGATATTTCGTAGTATAATAAACTAAATAATAACATATTAATGTTGGAGGCGATTGGTAGTGAGACATAACCTCCCGGAAAGAGTGCTCAGAGACATAACCGCTTTGGCGAGAAAACATGGTATTGGTAAAATTATCCTCTTTGGTTCCCGGGCCAGGGGTACACATACCGAGCGAAGCGATGTTGATATTGCCGTATATGGCGGCGATTTTGATTCGTTCTATTGGGATATAAAAGAACGTGTTCATTCATTGTTGACTTTTGATATCATAGATGGGAATAAAAATATTTCAATGGAATTAAAAAGAGAAATCGAAAAAGATGGAGTGGTGCTGTATGAAAAAACTGGATAATTTTTCTAATTGTTTGGATATATTGCGACATGCGGATTTTGTTCTGGCTGACGGTGATGACATATATCGCACGGGTGTTGTAGGCCAATTTAATCTGACGTTTGAACTTGCCTGGAAAGCACTGCAAGAAGTGATGAAACTGCATGGCGTGTCAGGAGCAGAGAGTGGATCGCCCAGAGAGATTTTGCAACTTGCCTATAAGATTGGTTTTTTAAATGATTCTGCAGTATGGTTATTGATGCTGAAAAAACGCAATATAGCCGTTCATATGTACAATGAAGATGAAATTGACGAAATGATCCTGTTGATTCGAGATAGCTTTATTCCGGCTTTTTCGGCATTGCAAAAGACTTTGCAGGAAAAATTGGATAAGGTGGAATGCGATTGGTAATCTAATTTCCCTATTTCAAATTTATTTTTGCAAATCCAAAATAAGGGAATAAGATACCCTTGATGTACTGCCTGTTTCATGATAGAATGAAGACAGTACATGGGGTATCATAAAGGGTGGTAAACCATTACAATTTAGCGTATGTAGCTGCAACTACATGCGCTCTTTTTCTATAGGGAATAAAAATGTAACAATCCCTCTGCGGTTTACATGCTGCGGAGGGATTATTGTTTTATAAAGTGTTGGTAATTATACATTGTTATATGTACAGCATACCTGGCAAAATCACTTCATCGCGGCCGTCGTCAGGCATTTTTAAATCTCCCATAAGACAAGCCGGCATAATGGCATGTTTGCCAAAACGTCGTCGGATTGCTTCGACGGTTGCCTCTGCTTTTTCTTGTTTATCGACTTTTTTAAAATCTGTGAATAAATCCAGTTGCTGCGGCGTCGTATCCGGTATCAGGTTGATGGCCCGGATCGTGACGGCGCGGATCGGTGCGACCCAAGGATATTTTTCGATAAGCAGCTTTTTCCCTGCCTGGGCAAGGTATTTTGGGCTTTGCGTGGGAAAGGACAGCTGCGCCTGATATTGCCTGGTCAGCAGAGATTTTTCCCGAAGGGAAATTTGCACGCCTGTTGCCATGACGTGCTGCAAGCGAAGCTTATGGCCAACGTCTTGTGCCAAAGCCAGCATGACCTTCCAGACGGCTTCGTCCGTGTGCAGATCGCCAGTACAGGTGATGCCGCGGCCAATAGATTTTATTGGCACTATATGATCTTTGTGCTTTACCCTGGCATTATCTATCCCGTTTGCAAACTCCCATAGCTTAATGCCGTTGATGCCCAGTAAATCTTTAAGCATATCTGGGCGGGCATGGGCTAATTGCCCTATTGTAGAGATGCCGGCATAGTTGCGTAATTTATTGGCAGTTGCCGGACCGACATACAGCAAATCCGATACGGGCAGAGGATAGACTATTTTCGGGATAGCATTTGGCGGCAGCTCTGTAATGGCGTCTGGTTTTTTCATATCGCTTCCGAGTTTGGCAAAAATTTTAGTAAAGGATATGCCGATGGAAACCGTAAGGCCCAGTTCGGATTTGATTGCTTGACGGATTTCTTCAGCAATTTCCTTGCCTGAGCCGTAAATCCGGCTATGCGTAACGTCAAGCCAGCACTCATCCAGACCGAAGGGCTCAACGAGATCCGTATATCGTTCATAAATTTGACGGGTTAACTGGCTATATTTCAGATACTCGTCATAGTGAGGCGGGACCATAATAAGGTTAGGACAAAGGCGTTTGGCTTCGACATTTGTCATTGCTGTTTTAACGCCGGCTTCTTTGGCCAACTGTGACTTTGCCAGGATAATGCCGTGCCTGGTTTCCGTGGCGCCGCAGACGGCGACGGGTTTATGTTTTAGCTCTGGATGTTGCATGATTTCAACAGATGCATAAAAACTATTTAGATCGGCATGCAGAATAGTTTTCATAGTATACCTCGAAATCTTTACAAATTGGAACAGATGTTCTATACTGTTATTATAAGTATAAAACATCTGTTTGGGTTAGTAAAGAGTGGAAGAAGGGATATAAATGACAAAATCTGCAAAGGTCTATGTCCAAGTAGCTGTGGATATGGATGCGAATGGAAAGATGATGCCGCGGGAGATCGCGTGGGAGGATGGCTCAAAGTTTGCCATTGACAGAGTTTTAGGCGTAGTTCCGGCAGCAGCTCAAAAAGCAGGCGGACAAGGAGATCGGTATACAATACGCATAAAAGGCCGAATTACGTCGCTATTTTTTGAAAGGAGCACTAATTTATCCGGGCCAGTGATTGGTCGTTGGTTTGTGGAAAGGAAATAATTTATATATCAATCTCAAAAAGGTCTTTTATGATATTTTGTAGAAGTATTATAAGAGATTCTCATCGTTGAGCAACTGATTCTTGAAAGGTTGGTATTAATATGAAAAATATCTGCGCATTTGTAATGTTTTTACTTATTTTTTTTTAATTCTTTTTTTATTACGCAACAAGTAGGTGCTGCCGATGTTTGGGCATATGCTACTGGTAACTTAACTGATAAGTATGAGGCCTATGTTGTAACAGAATCTATTCGCTGGAATAAATCATATACGGCTATGACTTGTGCAGTTAAATGTATGCGTGATGGACAATTAGAAAAAATTGTATTTTGGACATTTGATAGGTATTCGGGTGATTGGAGATACAGAACTAGTGAAATGAGAAAAGGCATTACAGGATTAGTTTCTACTAGTAGTTGGGCAGAGAATGTTTTTAACGTATGCTTACACCATTGAAGTGAGACACAAGTATAGGGAGCTGTCATATCGGCAGCTCTTTTTTTATGTAAAAGCCCTAATACCCAGGCCTAAACTGCGTGCTTTCGCAGCGAAAGTATGGCACAGCAACAGCGGGAAAACAAGGGTAAATGGTACGGCTCTGCCGCCCTTGCTTTCCCGCTGCCGCTGTACCGGATCAATGGCAGCGAAAGCAATGCAAAGGAGGCTTAGCTATGGGACTTGTAAAACAAGATTTATCGACAGTACAGGCGATGGAAACCGCGTTTTCGATGCAGTTAGAGTTTATCAATGTAATTAATAATCTTATTGCATATGATAAAGACCATGCAGAAACGCCGGAGAAGACAAAGTATTTACAGGCGTTTTGCGATACACAAGAGCGAGCGTTAGATGAAGCCTTGCGGCTGTTAGACAAGCACAGGGAGGCTTTGTTAGCGGATGAAGCGTCTCGGAAACAGGAAGAAGAACAGAAGCGCAAAGCGGAGCAAGCGAAAATCAAGGCGGAAAATAAGAAGAAAGCTGAAACCAAAGCCATTGCACAAGATTTGAAGAAAGCGAAAGAAGATGCAGACAGCCTGTTTGCCGATGTAGATATGGACGGTGATTCAGATGAGAAAAATTGCTGAATGTTGCATCGGCGCACGGGTGCCAGACTATCAGCGATACGGGACGCCGACAGTATTTGTCGCTGAAAAAGCGAGTGGATATAGCGGTATCTATTATGCGTACTGCGATATATGCGGCGGTATGTTTAAATTTAATAGATGGTATCACAGAACATCGCTTATTTGCCCGTGTTGTGGCAGGAAGCATACGGGCATAGGACGTGAAATCATGTTCACGACCGATGACAGAAGTATTTTGCCGTATCGACTATACATGACGGTCATTGAGTTTAAAGATAAAATAGAAGTACGGCTTACATATGATGGCATGCGCTTTGATTGTGAAAAAGAAAAAATCGAATGGTATAAGAATGTCAAAGAAGTGTTTGCGTTTAATATCAAGGACGAAAGAGCAGATTGGAAACAAATCGTTGAGGGTCTTGTTGTTGGCGAAACGGCGATAGGATATTACACCGATGTGAAAGAAATGTGGCAGAAAACCGCATTGTCTTTCTTTCACTACCGCCGCATTATAAAAAGCGGAAATCTGACTATATTACTGCGAAAATTACGTGCTTGCATAAATCAGCATATGGTCAACAAAGGGTACAGCAGAAAAGCGTTTTATTTACAAGGAAATGAATCATGTCGGCTGTATGGAAGCATCTTGGCTATTGCCAGAAAAGTGCGGTTCTGGGATGCACCAGTGATGCCATATAATGGGATAGGGAGATTGTCTTTTAAAGAATGGAAAGAATATCGGTTAAAAGAACAGCATTTGCCTGAGAACTGGGAAATCCATGTGGAGAAGATAATGAAAAAGGAAGGGATGTCATATCAGCAAGCTGTATTACAGGTTTTGGGATTGCCCAATACGTCGTTTGTTCGCCGTAATCTCACTTATGAAAACATATTTGCGTTTATGCATGCCTATTCCCTTCCTACTCTTGCTATGGCAAATGAGGCCAGCAAAACTTTTATTTCCATGGAACCCCCTGTGGATAGAAGAAATATATACTGGAATATAGATACATATAAACAAAAAGTCATGCAGATATGTAAGTTTATCCGTACCTTTTATGCACAGTACATGTCGGTCATGACATGGAAACATATAGCAGGTAAGATTGATTTGTATATAGATACCTTGCGGTTATGGGAGTGTGCAGATAAAATTACAAAAAGAGAGTTTTGCAAAGCAGATGTGCCGCTGTCTCATTTGCATGATTGGCTTTCCGTTGCCGTAGCGAGACAGGATGACCGGGAAGTTATATTTGGTATATCGGAAAAGCTGAAACAATCTTTGCGGAAGAATATTAACGGCTATAATTTTAAGTGCATTGAACGAAAGTCAGAACTAAAAAAAGCGGCCATAGAATTAAAAAACTGTTCTGCCGGATATGCCCGGAGAATCGGCAGTCATGTGCAGATTGTCGTGGTCGTAAATAAAGAAGGAAAGTTAACTGCTATGTTGGAAGTGAGAGAACATACTATCTGCCAAGCCAAATTATTCGCAAATGATGAAGTATACAAAAATGTAGCTGTAAATAAAGCATGTATTGCATATGCTCGAAGTGCGGGATTAACATGCAATACGTGCGACATTGAAGCTATGGATTGACAGAATAAAATATGTACGTTATTATGTACATATAAGGAGTGATAAATATGTTACATACCAATGCTACTTCTTTCAGAAAAAATTTATTTTCCTTACTGGAAAATGCGGTTAAATATAATGAATGCATCAATATCAATACAAAGATAGGCAATGCCGTTGTTATTAGTGAAGACGAATATAATAGTATGGTGGAAACGTTAAAGATTCTTTCGAATCCAGCAATGAAAGAAAAGGTGATGAAGGGCAAAGATACGCCATTGTCTGAATGTATGGACGAAAGCGAGGTACAATGGTAGGTGTACACGATTAAGTATACAAAAGCGGCGGTCAAAGATATTCCTAAATTAAAGGCGGCTCATCTGGACAGCAAAGCCAAACTACTAATTGACTTAATTCGAGAAAACCCGTATCAAACCCCGCCTTCTTACGAAAAACTGATAGGAAATTTGCAAGGATTATTTTCACGAAGAATTAATTTGCAACACCGCTTGGTGTATGAAGTTTATGAGAATGAGAAAGTAATTAAAATTATTAGCATGTGGACACATTATGAACGGATTTAAAGATGATTGCCATATAGGCGGCTTTTTACAGGCCGCCTTTTTTGACTCGAAAACAGTCCTAATACATAGACACAAATAAAGCGCCTTCGCGATTGGATCATAATACATCCAGCGGCAAGTGCAAGGATAAACTGTACGGCAAAGCCGTCCTTGCACTTGCCGCTGGATGTATTTTTCTTTGGTCCAACGAAGGCAATGCCTGGGTATATATTAAAGGAGCTGATAGTATGAATCATATTGAAGTTTTGGGGAATCTAACTAAAGAAGTCGATGTACGCATTACGGCAAAACAAAAGACCATGGCGATGTTTACGATTGCCGAAAACTATTATGATTTTTTTTCAAAGGAAAGAAAAACGCAGTACTTCAGAATAGTGGCGTACGGGAAAAAGGCGGAGATTATTGCTGACCATTTCGGGAAAGGTAGCCGAATCAATGTAAAAGGCAACATGGAGCATGTAAAGTTTACTGGCGATGACGGCAAGGATAAGTCATACTGGCGTATTTTGTTAAATGATTTTGATTTTTGTGAAAAGAAAGGAAAGGGACAGGAATGACGGAAAAAGAACAAATCCTGCAAAGTATCATTGAGTTTTACGAAGATACATTACCTGTATATGATAAAATAGCGGAAATTATCAAAATATTTGATGGCAAAGTCTGTAATAAAAAATTTTTTGAGGCTATAGGCTCGATAAACGCATATACGAGGAAAAATCGAAAAATCTTCATACAATATGATAAGACAACCTATGCTATTGTCGTTGCTGAAAGCATATATCTTCATCATGCTAAATACTTAAGTTCATCCGCCGACCCTGAGAAGGATAACTTGCTGATACGAAAGGAAAAATCATTTCGGATTGTCAGCGATGGGTGGATTCAAATGATACAGAAACGTAAAAATAATTTGCAGGAGGAAATTGAAAGGCTGAAATATGATTTGCTAAACGTAGAAGAAAAAACTCAAAAAGTACGGCAAATGAGAGCGGAAATTGAAAGAATGATTTACGGCTTGTCGGATACGACAAGGTCTATTTACTGGGAAGACCTCATGAGGGACTAACCATATTCGGCACGAAATATGCTTTTTAAGCACGTTTCGTGCCGAATCAGTATAAAACAGCCCTAATACATAGAATTAATTTGCAGGCCTTCCATTGGCAGGGTAACGCCGCTCTTCCTGCTGGGCAAGGCTAAATATACGGCGTTGCCGGCCTTGCCCAGCAGAAAAAGCGGCGTTTAGAAAAAAGCGCGAAGGCACATGCCAGAACATAAATCCATGAAGGGAGAAGATGGCCAATGAAAGTACGGGAAAGAATGGCGCTGTATGGAGCGGAAACGTTAAGCAATAGGGAACTTCTTTCTGTATTGTTAGGCGGAGTCAATACTAATCAAGTGGCGCAAAATGTAATGGACAGCTTGCCGCATAAAAATATATACGATTTGAGTGAACTGGATGTACTGGATTTGAACAAGATTGACGGTATTGGCAAGCGCAATGCCGAAATATTATACGCCGCCGTAGAACTGGGAAGGAGACTGCACAAGGAACGGGTAAAATTACATGCCCCGGACTTTAGTACGCCCCGTGCAGTAGCAGATTATGTCATGGAAGACATGCGGTGTTTGACACAAGAAGAATTTAGAGCAGCCCTGCTGACTTGTAAAAATCAACTGATTACGGTCAAGACACTGACTAAGGGGACAATTAATGCGAGTTTAGCAAAGTCCCGCGAAGTATTTAAAATGGCCTTACAGTACAATGCCGCTGCGGTTATCTTAGTACACAATCACCCGAGTGGCGATCCGGCGCCTAGCCGTGACGATATTAACGTAACGCAAAAAATTTTCCAAGCTGGCCAAGTCATGGAAATACCTGTTTTAGATCATATTATTATTGGTGACGGTACCTTTACAAGTTTATGTGAGTTAGGATACATATAATATATAAAGCTATAATACGTCTATAGTACATATTTTATATGTACTATAGACGTATTATATGATATAATATCCACAAGAGGTGATATATATGGCAACTGTAAGTGCAACAATTAAAATTGATGAATCCTTAAAAAAAGACTCCCAAAAACTGTTTGCTGCCATGGGTCTTACGTTATCTTCTGCTATAACAATTTTCTTATCGCAGGCTGTTCGGGAACAGGGATTACCGTTTAAACCTACCTTGCGGACTAATTCACATCCATTGTCAGATGAGTTATTGAGCATTATAAAAGAAGCGCATGAGGGGATAAATATGTCAAACTCATTTGATACTGTAGATGAGCTGATGAGGGATTTGGATGCTTAAGCTTAGATACCACACGAAATTTAAGAAGGATTATAAAAGGGCTATAAAGAGGGGATTAAATAAGGATTTACTGATGGAGGTCATTACCAAGTTACAGAACGAAGAACCCCTGCCTGCGAAGAATCATGACCATGAGCTGATTCATTATATGGGTAAGGATTCTGTTAGAGAATGTCATATACAGCCAGATTGGCTGTTGATTTATGCGATTCAAAAAGATGAATTAATTCTTGATTTATTGCGAACTGGAAGCCATAGTGATGTATTCTGAAGATGCTCCATGCATAGTCATGGAGCACTTTTTTTTGTGAAAAAATCGCCCAAACAGTCATAATAAAAAGACATAAATAAAGTGCCTTCGCGGCTAGATCATAATACATTCTTCCGCCGATACAAGGATAAACGGTGCGGCTGCGCCGTCCTTGCATCGGCGGAAGAATGTATTTTTTTTATGCCACCGAAGGCAATGCCTTAGAATATGACAAGGAGATGGTCTCTATGAAACGTATTTATGATTACACAAACAATAACGGCTATGAGGTTGCGGCGTTGCTTCACTCCATAGATTTAGAACGGAAGGAACTGCGGCAGGCTATGCGAAAACGGCGGCATAAAAAAATGATAGAAAGAATCAGAAGACAGGACAAGAATATATTAAAAGCTATCCTGCTCATCAATGGTGGATTTTTATTGTACTGTATTGCAAAGGTGACGTATAAAGCTTTAACGATGGGATTGTAGCGATTGGGGGCATATGTATGGGAAAAATTAAAGTAGTTATCAAAAAAGTTGGTAGGAATCCAAGGGTCACGATTATAGAAGATGATTTGAAGACGTCCCAGCGGATTGTAAAGGGGAGAATTGAAATCGTACCCGTCGCCAATGGCATTGACATGATTGTCAATGAAGAAGGCAAAATGAACGGAAATAAGCCGAATTTCTATTTCACGCAAAACGGCTATACCGATTTAATTTTTGGCGACGTGTTATTTACAGGAGTTGATTATGAGGAAGGGACGCAGATAAGCCTTACTGACGGGCAGATACAATATGTATTGGATTGGCTTAATACCTGCCGAAAGCCAAAAGGGGACGAACAAGGAGAAGAATTTATACGGTACTATATAGATATATGATGGTCTTTGGTAGAGAAAGCATGGTACAATACATATAGGGAGGTAAGATGACATGAAGTTAAACCGGCTGAACGACGTATTCTTTAAATATTTATTGGGCGACGTGAAACGAAAGACGCTTACTCTCAGCTTTATCAACAGTATTTTGAATCGAACCGAAGATAATGTATTTACGGATTTAGATTTTCTGGATAAAGAATTAACCCCGATTGAGCAGGATGGAAAAGTTTCTGTTCTGGATATACGGGCAAGGATGAATGACGGCACGCAGGTTAATATTGAAGTGCAGGTATGCAAAGACCCGGATATGGCGAGACGTTCGTTGTATTACTGGTCAAAAATGTACAGTGGAGAACTGCATGAAGGCGAGCCATATAATAAACTTATGCAGGCGATTTCCATTAACCTGATGGATTTCAATGCGTTTCCTGAATATACGTCCTGCCATCATTCCTATCATATTTGCAATGACGAGACGAATGACCGGCTATTGGATGACTTGGAAATGCATTTTATCGAATTGGAGAAAATCCGCATTGGCGATATACGGAACCTGAAGAAATCGGAACAGTGGATTGCCTATTTTTCTAACCAATGTAGCGATGAGGAACGGGAGGTGTTGGCGATGAGCGAACCGGCTATTAAAGAAGCGATGAAAAGCGAGATGTATTTTACACAAGACGAAAAATTGCGCAGAAAGTATGAAATACAGGAAAAAGCCCGTCGGGATTACATTTCCATGATGGAGAATATCAGGATTGCACAGGAAGAAGCTCGAATCGCCCAAGAAAAACTCCGTAAAGAACAAGAAAAAGCTCGAATTGCGCAGGAGGAAATCGTATTAGGATTATTGCGAGAAGGTCTGCCCTATGATATGATTGCACGGATTACAAAATTGTCCATGGAAAAGATACAAGAAATTGCTGAAACGCAAGTATAAAAGAAAAAGGACTCCCGCAAAACTAAGCGGAAGTCCTTTTCTTTGCGCGCAAAACAGCCATAATAAACATGCCATAATACCGCTATGCTTCGGGAACTATTTCGGGATCTTTTGGCAGATTGGCAAGCCAGCATGTTTCACACTGATAGCCGGCTTCAAAGCGGCAGTAGTCTGTCAAGCCAATGTAAGATGGGCAACAGCGCGATTGGGTAATCATCTGCCAGATTTCGGGCATTGCGGTTTTAATTTGCTGTAAATGCTCTATGCGGAGCTTGTAGTCTTCCGGAGTGAGCGTTTCCAATACATAGCACCTCCTATTTTAGTAACACATACAAAGCTATGGTCTGTGCAATCAGTATGCCGGCAATAGCATAGTAATTGGTTGCTTTCGGTGGTTTTAACACCTTGGTTTCAATGAGTTTGCCTAATTTTATCATCAGATTTTGATAGTTGGCAGCGTGCTTTTGGATCATGCCGGTATAGGCTTTTTCGGCCTGTATCGGCATAGCAGCCATCATTTCCGTATACCGTTTATTGGTGTGTTCCAACCAATGAGCCGTCCTGCTCATTTCTGTCATGATTTTTTCGTAAGCCTGCCGGTTGGTTGTCATGGCCTGGGTTTCTGCTGACAGGGTATGCAGCGTTTCGGCGAGGATTGCGTCTGTCTCGTTTAAAGTCGTTGTAAATGCTTGATACGCTGTCAGGCTATCCTGTAAATTTGCACACAGTTTTTCCAGTTGTTGTATAGAGTCCAGTAACTGCGGGCTGTCCCATGGCAATTTTTCAGGTGCAGCCTGATGTTCAGCTTCTCCTATAAGAGGATCTGGAAGCTTTTGTTCCTCTGGCTGCCGTTGTTCCCGGAATATGTCATTGTATAGTGTATCGTCTGGAGTATCTTCCGGAGGGAAAGTGGGGGATGGTGAGCGGATAGGATGAGCCGGCAAGTTTGTAGCGTCCGGTACTGTCTCCGTTTGGCTATCCTCATCTTCAGGTACGTTGGGCAGCATGTCGTTGTCGTGTTGTTTATCGAATGCAGAAACAGCTGGATCTTCGTCTTCCCTGTTTTCTGTGTATCCTGTGGATTCGTTCATGACGGATGTCCTTTCTTTTATTTTATATGCTAATTTATGCCATATCGTGCCTATTTGTGACAGATAGACACGATATGGCATGATTTAATATATTTTTTAGTTATTTAGCTGATTTTTTCTTTTTAGTGAAATCCGGTTTACCGTTAGCATCGTTATATGTGCTATTGCAGACCCTGCATTTCCAAAAATGCCCGTACTTCCCTTTCCAGCGGGACAGAGGGGCATTGTCGTGAGGGCAGAAGGCCAGGACTGGCTCGCCGTCATGGTCTTCGTAAAAGACGGTCTGCTTGGTGACCGGCGATATGCAGTCTTTATTGCTGCATATCCAGAAGTGCATGGTATGCTTGGCGGAATATTTGCGAAGGAGCTGCCCGGTTTTGCAAATGGGGCAGGCAAAGATTTTTTTGCCTGGCGGCGCCGGGTATACCACCGTTTCAGCGTGCGTGACGTTTCGGTTTACCAGGTCGATGACTGTTGTAATATAGGCGTCTCGGGATATCTTGCCGGATGCGATATTTGACAGCTCGTACTCCATGACTGCTGTGGTGTCCGGATAGGTAAGGCTCTGGTCGATCGTATCGATGAGCGCGCAGCCAATAGGCGTCGGGATTAATTCTGTAGATTTTCCCTTTTTGGTGATGTACGGTTCTAATTTATGGCCTTTTCCATTTGTTGCTTCTAACTTGGCAATGATTTGATCGCGGGTTGCCGGTGTGCCGATGCCTTTCACTTCTTTGAGTTTTTCTCGGTTTGGGTTATCCGATGCGATGAACCGCCAGATGTTGGTCATCGCTGCAAGAAGCGTGCCTTCCGTGAACCGTTTCGGAGGCGTTGTCTTTTTTTGCGCGATGGCATAGTCCGCAGTTACTTCATCACCTGGTTTGAGTGTTGGCAGGACAGCATTGTCTTCTGGCTTTTCCTTTTCTCCGTATATTTGCATAAATCCCAATGTAATGGGCAGTGTGCCGGAACCCTTAAACAAGCAGTCGGCAGCTTTTATCGTAAATGAGACCTTTTTGAACCGGTAGGGATCATAAAATTGGTAGCAGTAATATTCGGCGATCAGCTGATAAATTTTAAGTTCTTTGTCATTCAAATCCTGCGGTTCAACGCCTGTCGGTATGATAGCATGGTGAGCCGTGACTTTAGCGTCATTAAAAGCTTTGGAAGTAATGGCTGGATTGGCGGTGATGGCTGCCGGCAAGCCGTAGTTCTGCAGCATGACCAAGATGCGCTGGGCATCATCTTTTTGCGATGATGGGATGTAGTTGCAGTCCGACCGGGGATAGGTAACGTATTTTTTTTCATAAAGGGCTTGGACTGTTGCCAGGGTTTCTCCCGGTGACAGACCCAATTTTTTATTTGCCAGGACCTGCAGCGTGTCGAGCGAATGAGGGAGTGGCGGCTGCTTTGTCCCTTCTTTTTCTTCTACCGTTTCTACCGTTGCATTTGCCTGGCTGACTTTTTCCTTGACTGCTTTTAAGACATGTTCGTCGAGAACACGGTTTTCTTCGTCTATAGGCAAGTCCTCATCTGGTACGAGTTTTGCTTTGAATGGGATATTGTCTTTTGCAAATGTGCCTAGCAGCTCGTAATATGTTTTGCTCTTGAATGCATTGATTTCCCGTTCCCGGCGAACGACAAGAGCCAGTGTTGGGATCTGTACCCGCCCGATTCGCCAGACCGTATCATAACCATATTTTCGTGCATTGGTCGTATAGGCGCGGGTCAGGTTCATGCCGACCAGCCAGTCTGCTTGCTGGCGGGCTAGAGCCGATTCATATAATGGTTTATATTTTTGGTTATCTTCCATGGAAGCGAAGCCCCGCTGCATGCTGACGTCGTCTTTTGCGTTGATTAACAGGCGTTTAACCGGGCCTTTGTAGCCGCAATATATCAGGACCTCATCGACAAGGAGCTGCCCTTCCCGATCGGGGTCGCCGGCGTGGATCACGACGTCCGCTTTTTTGAGATGGGATGCTATAGCAGTCAGCAAGTCTTTTTCATTCGCCATGGGTACGACCGCCCATTTGGGAGGAAATACCTGATATTCTGACCAGGATTTATACGCAGTGTCGTATTCCTCCGGTTCTTTCGGTCGCAAGATGTGGCCGTGGCACCAGCAGACAACCGTGTCGTCCTTTGTAATATCATATTTATTTTTTTGATACGTGCCGTCAGGCCAAATGTGGGCTGCGATAGCCCGCGCAATATCTGGTTTTTCGGCAATATATACTGTGTACATTTTTATAAAACCCCCTTTTCATTGCATGTGTTTTGTGATAAAATATAGCTATAAATATTACAAATAGTGTAAAAACAATATTATATTTAACACAGGTGGAACTATGGATAGTGATAAGAAACGGGAATTGATGCTGACATCAACAGAAACGGAAATCGGCAAGCGGTTTAAAGCGGTTCGGTTAAGTTATGGGGACGACCAGATCACGTTTGCCGAGAAATTAGGAATCAGTCAATCCTATTTATCTGCCATTGAGCGGGGAACCCGGCAGCCATCGGTCCGAGTAATGAAGACCTTAGCGGATATGGGATTTTCCATCGACTGGATTTATAGCGGCAAGTCTTCAGATAATCTGAAGTCATTGAAAAAGCGGCAGGCGGACCTGGCGTTTATAAGAGACAAATTGGATGCCATGACAGATGATGAAGTGAGCTTCATCCGTGGCTGGCTGGAAGCATTTGATAGTACTCATAAATAAGTGAGGGATGGAATATGATACTAACCGTAGCACATCAAAAAGGCGGTACTGGCAAATCCACGCTCGCGACAAATCTTGCGGTCGAGCTGGGCGCGGAGCTGCTGGATTTAGATAAGCAGCATTCAAGCATTATTTTTAACTGCAAGCGGATACGGGAAGGATTGCCGGCGATATCGTGTTATTCTATAGCAGAAAGCCAGTGCCAGTTTGACTATCAGCAACCAGTACCGGAAGCGCATTTGCCGGAATTGTTTGCCTGGTTCAAACAAAAACCGGGACATCTGGTTGTGGATGTGGGCGGTTTTGACAGCCCGCTGAACCGAAAAGCCCTGTTTTTTGCGGACTACATATTGACGCCATGCGCGCCGTCGGCTGTGGAAATCTACGGGCTGCAGATGTTTGAAGAAATTCTTGAAAAAGCAGAGGAAATCGCGGATCTGCATCTTGTCAGTCATGTTGTGATTAATAATGCCGATACGCGGAGCACGAAACGGATAGGGGATATGCAGGCGTATATCCATGGCAAACCTAACCATTTTAAACTGTGTCAGACGATTATTGGCAGCCGGATTGCATTTAAGACAGCGTATGAACAAGGCCGATCGGTGAGTGAACTCCTGGCAGAAAGCAAGAGCGCTAAACTAAAACGGAAATATCAGCGCAGCGCAGAAGAAATCAACTCATTAGTACATGAAATAACATCGGATTGGGAGGGATAATATGTTTGAAGACTTGCCGAAGAGAAAGAAGATTACTGATTTTTTTGCCGATGGCGATCCTGTGCATGGGTCAACGGCCAAGACGGAGCATATGGGGAAAGAAGAGTCCCGGAAACAAAAGTATCGGGTAGTGACCTATTTAAATAAGGAACAGTATGATAAATTTATGTCATATTGTGACAAAGAAGGGATTTCCTCAGCCGAGGCTGTCCGGCTGGCCGTGCGCAGGTTGATTTCTTAGTTAGAGAGGTGGAGAAAATGAAAAAAAGAAGCGTATTAGTGGGATTGCTTGTATTGTGTATGCTGATTCTGGGCGGATGTGGGGAAAAAGAGAAATTCGATAAAGCCCATGCCGAAGTCATGCAGCTCATGAAGCAGGCGGTAGCTGTAAAAGCAGAAAACGTTAAGGTCCGGACGAATAAGGACTTTACGTACAATGCCGAAGACCTGCAGAAGCAGGATGAGGCTATTTCAGCGGCAGAGCAGAAGAATCAAGAAATTATGGATCAAGTTAACGCCAAGCTGAAGGAAATGGAAGAATACGCTGAAAGCGATTCGTCCTTGGCTCCGCAGCTGGAATCTATCAAGACGGCTGTGGAACAGCGGGAAAAGCAGTGGCAGCAGGGAATCGCGGAACGGAAATCCATTGCCAACATGCTGAAACAGGCTGTACCGGCTGGGCCGCCGTCGAATCCCTGGAAGGATGTATCTAAGTTCAAAGATCAATAATAGGCAATCGTCCATGCGCCGTGCATGGACGATTTTTTTTATGTTCCCGTGTCCCGGGTAGACAGGAATCCGAAATTATCTGTCTGGGGCGCATGGTCCTCGTCGTAGTCTGACGGGTTATAGGGATCATACAGATAAAATTGCCCCAGCTTGGTTTCTTCCTGCTGTGCCTTGGCGATTTTCACGCGGGCGCGGTTGGCGTTGGCATTGAAGATGGGTTGCAGCAGCGAAGCGGCGGCCGACCAGAGGAATTTTCCGGGGTCGACGATCCGGGCCCCGCTGTTGTTCGTCCATCCCAGAGTCCCGCTCAGCGTGATCGAAGGATAGAGGGCCGAGCGTGCCTCGCTGGTGGCATAATAGGACTGCATCAGCGAGTATTCGGCGCTGCGGATGTCGGGGCGGTTCGAAAGCATCTGCACCGGTATGCCGACAGTCAGGTCGTCGGGCAACTGCTGGCTTTCGAGGCGGCCGCGCTCGATGGGGTGCGGGCCTTCGGCCAGCATCGAGCAAAGGCTGTTCTCGGCCTGGCGGATCTGGTATTCCAAGTCGTGCAGCGAAGCCTCGATGGCGAGGCAGTTGCCTTCGTACTGCGCTACGGCAGCCTCGTTGGCCATGCCGGCCTCTTTCAGCGCGCGGACCAGCGGAACGAGTTCCGCGGCCTGGAACGTGGGTTCGCCGCCCGAGAAGGTCACGCCGCCGCGTTTGCCGTAGAACGGTTTCTGATCGACGGCCATGCGCAGAATCTCCGCAGGGTCGGTCGGCTTGCCCTCCCCGGCTTCGATCGTGTCGGGATTGGCGCAGTAGAGACAGCGGAAATTGCAGCCTTGCAGGAAAACGACGAGCCGGAGTCCCGGCCCGTCGA
>OGCN01002533.1_pt1 | contig 19575 bp, 15 predicted proteins | sample 1570181 | NCBI WGS metagenome assembly OGCN01 (sample SAMEA4370584, study PRJEB24528) | human gut metagenome | reverse complement strand
GCCGCTTTCAGAAGTCATTCTTTCCGGCGGCCCTTGGCGCTCAAGTATAATACCATATCCCGACACGTTTGGCAACCCCTTTTTTTCACTTTTTTCGTTTCTTTTTGCGTCTTTGACTTTTTGACTAGTTTTTCAACTGCAATTTACACGTTCCTTGACGTGGAAGCCGCGGTGGCTTCAGAGGCCATTTTCTCTATATAATAAGGTATTGTTCCATTCAAACTTCCAGAGAAGTATACACCGCCGTGGATATTACGCCCCGGAATGCAAACACTTTCCTTGCACAGTTTGTCAAGAGCTTTGGCCTCAAATTTTGCTCCAAGATTCTCGGCTTAATTTTGGCGAAACCGCCAAAACACAAAATGTAGTGGTTTCTCCATTGACATATCACTAAATAGTGATATCATAGAATCACATCAATTGAACGCATCCCAAGACTGCTTTGCGGGTGCCTCTTTCGCAAGAGGCACCCGTTTGAACTGTACACAGATAGAACGACGGAGGAACACTATGAAGATCATCAAGCGCAACGGTTCGGAAGTTCCATTTGATATCACCAAGATCATCACTGCGGTCACCAAGGCCAGCGATTCGGTCAGCCGCAAGAGCAGCCTGACCCAGGAGCAGATCCTGTCCATCGCCAACGATGTCACGGAGCAGTGCCAGGCACTGAACCGTGCCGTGAGCGTGGAAGAGATCCAGGACATGGTGGAGAACAAGCTGATGGACATTCAGGCCCACGATGTAGCCCGCCATTATATCACCTACCGTTATGTGCAGAGCCTGAAGCGCCAGACCAACACCACCGACGAGCGCATCCTCAGCCTGATCGAGTGCCAGAACGAGGAAGTCAAGCAGGAGAACGCCAACAAGAACCCCACCGTGAACAGCGTCCAGCGTGACTATATGGCTGGTGAGATTTCCAAAGACCTGACCGCCCGCCTTCTGCTGGACCCGGAGATCGTCAAGGCACACAATGAGGGCTTGATCCACTTCCACGATTCCGACTACTTTGCGCAGCACATGCACAACTGCGATCTGGTCAACCTGGAGGATATGCTGCAGAACGGCACCGTGATCTCCGGCACCTATATTGAAAAGCCCCACAGCTTTTCTACCGCCTGCAACATTGCTACCCAGATCATTGCGCAGGTGGCATCCAACCAGTACGGCGGCCAGAGCATCAGCCTGACCCATCTGGCTCCCTTTGTGGATGTCTCCCGCAAGAAGATCGCCGCTGAGGTCGAGGCGGAGATGGAAGGGCTGGACGTTACCCCGGAGCGCAAGAAGGAGATCGTGGAGCGCCGCCTGCGCAACGAGATCAACCGCGGTGTCCAGACCATCCAGTATCAGGTCGTGACCCTGATGACCACCAACGGTCAGGCCCCCTTCATCACCGTGTTCATGTATCTGGGAGAAGCCCGCAACGCACAGGAAAAGGCCGACCTTGCCATCATCATCGAGGAGACCATCCGTCAGCGCTATCAGGGCGTGAAGAACGAGGCCGGTGTCTGGATCACCCCCGCCTTCCCCAAGCTGATCTATGTGCTGGAAGAGGACAACATCCGCCCCGGCACTCCTTATTATTACCTGACCGAATTGGCTGCCAAGTGCACTGCCAAGCGGATGGTGCCCGACTACATCTCCGAGAAGAAGATGCTCGAGCTCAAGGTGGACAAAAACGGCGAAGGCCACTGCTACACCTGCATGGGCTGCCGCAGCTTCCTGACTCCCTATGTGGACCCCGAGACCGGCAAGCCCAAATACTACGGCCGCTTCAATCAGGGTGTTGTCACCATCAATCTGGTGGATGTAGCCCTTTCCTCCGGCGGCAACTTCGAGAAGTTCTGGAAGATCTTTGACGAGCGTCTGGCTCTCTGCCACAAGGCACTGCAGGCCCGCCATCAGCGCTTGATGGGTACCCCCAGCGATGCCGCCCCCATTCTGTGGCAGTACGGCGCACTGGCCCGCCTGAAGAAGGGCGAGAAGATCGACAAGCTGCTCTTTGGCGGCTACTCCACCATCAGCCTGGGCTACGCCGGTCTGTATGAGTGTGTAAAGTATATGACCGGCAAGAGCCACACCGATGCCGGTGCCAAACCCTTTGCCCTGAGCGTGATGCAGCACATGAACGACAAGTGCACCGAGTGGAAGAAGGCCGAGAACATGGATTACTCTCTCTACGGCACCCCGCTGGAATCCACCACCTACAAGTTTGCCAAGTGCCTGCAGAAGCGGTTCGGCATCGTGCCCGGCATCACCGATAAGAACTATATCACCAACAGCTACCACGTCCATGTTTCGGAGCCCATTGATGCCTTTACCAAGCTCAAGTTTGAGAGCGAGTTCCAGAAGCTGTCCCCGGGCGGTGCCATCAGCTATGTGGAAGTGCCCAACATGCAGGACAATCTGGAGGCCGTGATAAGCGTGCTGCAGTTCATCTATGATAACATCATGTACGCCGAACTGAACACCAAGTCCGATTACTGCCAGTGCTGCGGCTACGACGGAGAGATCAAGATCGTTGAGGATGACGGCAAGTTGGTGTGGGAGTGCCCCAAGTGCGGCAACCGTGACCAGAACAAGCTGAACGTTGCCCGCCGCACCTGCGGTTATATCGGCACCCAGTTCTGGAACCAGGGCCGGACACAGGAGATCAAGGATCGGGTGCTGCATCTGTAACCCTCTCAGTCAACGCTTCGCATTGACAGCTCCCCCGAGAGGGGGAGCTTTTTATATGGAGTTTTATCTATGAATTACGCAACAATCAAGTATTACGACATTGCCAATGGGCCGGGGGTGCGCACCAGCATCTTTGTTTCGGGCTGCAGGCACCACTGCCCGGGCTGCTTCAACGAGGTGGCATGGGATTTCGGGTACGGTCAGCCCTTCGACAAGGCTGTGCGCAACGAGATCTTTGCATCCTGCCAGCCCGACTATATTGCAGGCATCTCCCTGCTGGGCGGTGAGCCTTTTGAGCCGGAGAACCAGCGGGAACTGCTGCCCTTCGTCCGCAACTTCAGGGCGCTGTACCCGAATAAGAGCGTCTGGTGCTATTCTGGTTACACCTGGGAACAGCTGACCGGCAGTGTTCCCTGCCCGGCCCGCTGTGAGGTCACAGATGAGCTGCTGAGCCTGCTGGATGTTCTGGTGGACGGCCGCTTTGTGGAAGCCCAGCACGATATCTCCCTGCGCTTCCGGGGCAGCTCCAACCAGCGGCTTCTGGATGTACCCAAGAGCCTTGCCGCAAAGGCCCCCGTCTGGTGGGAGGACGAACAGGTGTTTGCCACCCACACAATGTAAACCTCTCAGTCGCGCTGACGCGCGCCAGCTTCCCCGGTAAGGGAGCCCTTGGCATAGCAATACACTTTCATGCAATAAAACAACGCCCGATTTTCCACACTCTACGCAGAGCGAGTGGAAAATCGGGCGCTTTGTCATTTAACGGGATGAAACCATATCCTCGATGACACCCAGGAACTCCTGGCCATAGCGGGCGGCCTTTTTCTCGCCCACACCGGGGATATTGAGCAGTTCCTCCACGCTCAGGGGCTTTTTCAGCGCCATCTGGCGGAGGGTGGAATCGTTGAACACCATATAGGCAGGGAGCTTCTGCTTTGCTGCCAGCCGCTTACGCAGGGCATAGAGGGCCGCCAGCAGCTTCTCGTCCGCTTCGCTGAGGGCATCTTCGTCGGCACGGCGGCGGGAGGCCGAGGCCAGCCGCTTTGCACTGGCCGCGGCACGCTGGCGGGCCTGTGCCGCCTGCTCCTCCACCTGTTCGGCGGCCTGTGCTGCCAGCAGACAGTTGGAACAGTTCTCGCACTTCTGGGGTGCGGCCTCGCCGAAGTAGCTCAGCAGATACCCCCGCAGGCAGCGCGGCGTGGTGGAGTAGAAGGTCATGTACTTGAGCCGTTCCTCTGCCTTGCGTGCCGCTTCGGCCTTGACATCCGCAGGCAGGCCGTTGTCAGCCTCCATCTCCTTGTCGATGAAGAACCGGATGGTGCGCACATCGGTGCCGGAATAGAGCAGGGTGCAGCGGGCTGGCTCCCCGTCACGGCCCGCGCGGCCCGCCTCCTGATAATAGCTCTCCAGATCCTTGGGCATATTATAATGGATGACGAACCGGACGTTTGGCTTATCGATGCCCATGCCGAAGGCATTGGTCGCCACCATGATCTGCACCCGGTCATAGAGGAAATCGTCCTGATTCTGCCGCCGGGTATCCGCATCCAGTTTGGCGTGGTAGGCTGCCGCCCGGATTCCCCGGCTCTGCAGCAGGCGGGTGGTCTCGTCCACCTGCCGGATGGTACTGCAATAGATGATGCCCGCATTGTCCCGCTCCCTGAGCACAAGGTCGAGCAGAACTTTGGGCTTCTCGCTGGGCAGGGCCCTGCGGGTGGCAAAATAGAGGTTGGGCCGGTCGAAGCTGGTGGTCACCTCGTAGGGGGTGTGGAGTTCCAGATGGGTGCGGATGTCCTCCCGCACATGGGCCGTGGCGGTGGCCGTAAAGGCTCCCACCACCGGGCGCTTGGGCAGGCTGTCCACAAACGCCTTGATGCGCAGGTAGCTGGGGCGGAAGTCCTGCCCCCACTGACTGATGCAGTGGGCCTCGTCCACCGTGACCATGCTGATCTCCCGCTCCTGCGCAAACCGCTGGAAACCCGGCATCTCCAGCCGCTCCGGAGCCACATAGATGATCTTATACCACCCCTCCCGGGCGCGGCGGAGCATCAGGGCCTTCTGGTTGTCCGTCAGGCTGTTGTTCAGGAAAGCTGCCGCCACACCGGCCTGTACCAGCGCCCCCACCTGATCCTTCATCAGGCTCACCAGCGGCGAGACCACGATGGTGATGCCCGGCAGCAGCAGGGCCGGCACCTGATAGCAGATGGACTTGCCCGCACCTGTGGGCATCACGGCCAGCACATCCTGCCCGGCCAGCAGGCGGGAGACGATCTCCTCCTGACCCGGGCGGAAGCTGTCGTAGCCAAAGACTTTTTTCAGAATACTATGCGGACTTTCCATGGTTCCTCCTATCCATACAAAACCGCTCCGTCATTGCTTCGCAATGCCACCTTTCCTAGTAGGAGAGGCAAATCTTGGCTCCCCTACCAGGGGAGCTGGACGCAAAGCGGCCTGAGTGGTCTGTAACCCAATCAGTATACCACAACTCCCCGGATAATTGTAAAACATCTCTGACATTTCCCACGTTCGATAGCATTTCCTGCACAAAAATGCTATAATATGGGTACATATCTCCATCCCGGCCCCTGCCTTGCGCATCTGCCGGAAAAGAGCAAAGGAGTATTTTGTATGGCTCAGAAATTGATCACCTTCGCCGTCCCGTGCTACAACTCGGCGGCATATATGCGCCACTGCATCGAGACCCTGCTCTCCGCCGGGGAGCAGGCCGAGATCATCCTGGTGGACGATGGTTCCACCAAGGATGACACCCCCGCCATCTGCGACGAGTACGCTGCCAAATATCCCACCATCGTCAAGGCCATCCATCAGGAGAACGGCGGCCACGGCGAGGGCGTGAATCAGGGCATCCGCAACGCCACCGGCCTGTATTACAAGGTAGTGGACAGCGACGACTGGCTGGACGAAGCCGCCCTCAGGACCGTGCTGGCCAAGCTGAACACGCTGACTGCCCGGGGCACCGCGCCTGACCTGATGATCTGCAACTATGTCTACGAGCATGTGGAGGACAACACAAGCCACACCGTGCGCTACACCAACGTGTTCCCCCAGAACCGACTGTTCAGCTGGACGCATGTCGGCCACTTCCGGCCCGACCAGAACCTGCTGATGCACTCGGTGATGTACCGCACGCAGGTGCTGCGGGACTGCGGCATGGTGCTGCCCAAGCACACCTTCTATGTGGACAACATCTTTGTCTACCAGCCCCTGCCTTTTGTCAAGAGCATGTATTATATGGATCTGGACCTGTACCGCTACTTCATCGGCCGGGCCGACCAGAGCGTGAACGAGAGTGTGATGGTTAAGCGGGTGGACCAACAGCTGCGGGTGACCCGCCACATGATCGACTGCCAGGACCTGGATGCCCTCAAGGGCCAGAAGAAGCTGCGCAGCTATATGCTGCACTACCTCTCCATGATGATGGCCATCAGCGACATCTTCCTTCTGCTGGACGGCAGCGCCGCCGCCAAGCAGAAGGAGAACGAACTGTGGGCCTACCTCAAGGCACACACCAGTGCCGGGGTCTACCGCTCCATCCGCTACGGCTTTGGCGGCGTGACCAACCTGAAGACCCCCAAGGGCGACAAGCTCGTGCTGGGCGGTTACCGCCTTGCACAGAAGATTTTTAAATTCAATTAACAAATGTTGCTTTTCCTCCTCAGATAAGATATACTTTTTAACGTATCTTAATCCATGAGGAGGATCTCATTTTATGGAGCAATTGCTCATTTGCATGTCTCTTTCGCTCATTGCAGGCCTGTTGGCATCCCGTGCAGCGAAAGCGGTCCGTCTGCCGGCTGTCACCTCTTATCTGGTGGCGGGGCTTCTGCTGGGCCCCTTCTTTCTGGGTCGGCTGGGCCTGAGCGGCTGGGGCTTCGGCTTCGGGAGCCTTGCACAGGTCGAGAGCTACGGCATCATCACACAGGTGGCACTGGGCTTCATCGCCTTTGTCATCGGCAACGAGTTCCGGCTCAGCGCGTTGGAGAAAATGGGCAGGCAGGCGGTCACTGTGGGCATCCTGCAGGCCGTTATCACCACCGTGCTGGTGGATATCGCTCTGGTGGCCCTGCACTTTGCCCGGCCGGATGTCATCTCAATGGCATCGGCCATCACGCTGGGTGCCATCGCCTCTGCCACAGCCCCTGCCGCCACCCTGATGGTGGTCAAGCAGTACAAGGCAAACGGCCCCCTGACCCGCCTGCTGCTGATGGTGGTCGCCATTGACGATGCCGTGGGTCTGGTGCTCTTCTCGGCCTCTTTCGGCATCGCAAACGCGCTGGAACAGGGCCGCATCGACCCCATCAGCATCCTTCTGGAGCCTCTGGTGGAGATCGTACTCAGCCTGGGTCTGGGCGCGCTGGCCGGTCTGCTGCTCAACCAGCTGGAGGTCTACTTCCACTCCCGCTCCAAGCGCATGAGCCTTTCGGTGGCCTTTGTGCTGCTGACGGTGGGCCTTTCCATGGTCAGCTTTAAGGTCGGCCCCATCCACTGCAGCTTCTCGCTGCTGCTGGTCTGCATGATGACCGGCACCGTGTTCTGCAACATCTGCCCCACTTCCGATGAGCTGATGGACCGCCTGGACCGCTGGGTAAGCCCGGTGAACATCCTGTTCTTCGTGCTGTCCGGCGCGGAGCTAGATCTGAACATCCTCGCAAACCCCATGGTCCTGCTCATTGGTGCCGTCTATATCGCTTCCCGCTCTCTGGGCAAGATCTCCGGCTCCTATGTCAGCTGCAAGGCCACCCGCTGCAGTGAGAAGATCCAGAAGTATCTGGGCATTACCCTGTTGCCGCAGGCCGGTGTGGCACTGGGTATGGCCGCCGAGGCTGCCGAGCTTTCCGATGGCCACATGGTGCGCAACGTGGTGCTCTTCTCGGTGCTGGTGTACGAGCTGGTGGGCCCGACCCTGGCCAAGCTCAGCCTGACCGCCGCAGGCGAGATCATTCCCGAGGGCCGCACGAGCGCCCGTACCACCAACAAGCCGGAGGAGCCGGTCAGCGTGGAGTAACCTTTCCCACAGGGCTTGGCTCCCCTATCAGGGGAGCTGCCGCCGCAGGCGGCTGAGAGGTTTTATACACCACAAAAGCCGCTGCACAGTTGTTACGCTGTGCAGCGGCTTTCTGTTTGCTCTTTATTTCAGCACGATCTCATCGTTCTCAGCATCCACGGTCAGGGTGGAGCCGGAAACAAGGGTGCCGTCGATGATCTTTTCAGCGGCGGGGTCCTCCACAGCCTTGCGGATGGTCCGGCGCAGGTCGCGGGCACCAAACTTGCCGCCCTGGCTCTTGTGCACCAGCGCTGCCAGTGCCGCCGGGGTATAGCTGTAGGCAATGCCCTTGGCCTCCATGCTGGGCTTGTACTCGTCCAGCATCAGGGCGGCAATGCCCTGCAGGGTCTCCTCGCTCAGCGGCTTGAAGGTGATGACCTCGTCCACGCGGCCCAAAAACTCGGGGCGGAGGAACTGGCTCAGTGCCTTGCGGCTCTTCTCCTCGTTCCGCTCCTCCTCGCTGCGGTTGAAGCCCAGACTTGCGGTGGTCTGGTCGCTGCTGCCCGCATTGGAGGTCATGCAGATGACGGTGTTGGAGAAATCCACGGTACGGCCCTGGGCATCGTTGATCTTGCCCTCGTCCAGGATCTGCAGCAGGATATTCATCACATCGGGGTGGGCCTTTTCGATCTCATCGAACAGCACCACGCTGTACGGGCGGCGGCGGACCTTTTCGGTCAGCTGACCCGCCTCCTCGTAGCCCACGTAGCCCGGAGGGGAACCGATCATGCGGGACACCGCGTACTTCTCCATATACTCGCTCATATCCAGCCGGATCAGCGGGTCGGGGCCGTCAAAGAGCTGGTTTGCCAGCTGCTTCACCAGCTCCGTCTTGCCCACGCCGGTGGGGCCCACAAAGATGAAGCTGGCCGGACGGCGGCGGCCCGACAGGTCGGCGCGGCTGCGCTTGACCGCCTGCGCCACCAGATGCACGGCATCGTCCTGACCGATGATCTTCTTTTTCAGCTCGGTCTCAAGGCTGGCGAGCTTTGCATACTCGGTCTCCCGGATCTTCACCGCCGGGATGCCCGTCCACAGCTCAATGACCTTGGCCACATCGTCCATGGTCACCTGGTTCTCCCCGGCTGCAGCCTGCTTGGCGGGCAATTCCCGCTCCAGCTGTGCCATCCGGGTCTTACGCTCTGCCACACGCTCGTAGTCGATGGGCTCGTTCACATCGGCGTTTTCCATGTCGGCCTCTTCCTGCTTGAGGGCCTCCAGTTCCTTCTGCATGGTCAGGTACTCGGAGATGACCGGGTGGGCCAGATTACAGCAGGCACAGGCCTCGTCCAGCAGGTCGATGGCCTTGTCGGGCAGGTAGCGGTCGGTGATATACCGCTCGCTCAGGGTCACGGTGGCGTTCAGCACATCGGCGGGCACCTGCACATGGTGGTGCTCCTCGTAGTAGTGCTTGATGCCGCCCATCACGGCCAGCGTATCAGCAACGCTGGGTTCCTCCACCCGCACGGGCTGGAACCGGCGCTCCAGCGCCTGGTCCTTCTCGATATACTTGCGGTACTCGTTGAAGGTGGTGGCACCAATGACCTGGATCTCGCCGCGGGAGAGGGCGGGCTTCAGGATGTTGCCCGCATTCATGGCACCCTCGCTCTCACCGGCAGAGGTAATGGTGTGGATCTCGTCAATGAACAGGATGACATTGCCTGCCGCCTTGACCTCGCTCAGCAGGCCCTTGACCCGCTGCTCGAACTGGCCGCGGAACTGGGTGCCTGCCACAAGGCTGGTCAGGTCGAGCAGGAAGATCTCCTTATCCTGCAGCCCTGCCGGCACCTGCCCCTTGGCAATGCGCTCCGCAATGCCCTCGGCAATGGCGGTCTTGCCCACACCGGCTTCGCCGATGAGGCAGGGGTTGTTCTTCTGGCGGCGGCTCAGGATCTGGATGGTGCGGTAGATCTCCCGGTCGCGGCCGATGATATCATCCAGCTTCCCCTCCCGGGCTTTGCGTGTCAGGTTCTCGCAGTAGGTATCCAGAAACTTGCGGCGGGGCGGCTTTTTCTCATTTTTGCCCGCCTTCTTTTCGTTTTTGCTGTTCTGGGCACCGCCGCTCACCCCCAGCGGGAAGGTGGCGCTGGAGCCGGGCACAAGGTCGCCGTCCTCCTCGCTCTGGTCCGGCTGGCCCATGCCCATCATCATGGAGAAGGGGTTCATGCTGCTCATGTCCCCCATCTCCTGCATCATGTTTTCCATCCGGTCTTCCATGGCATCCATGTCCTCGTCGGACATGCCAAACTGCTTCATCAGATCATCGACCGGTTTGATGTGCATCTCCCGGGCACAGTGCAGGCAGTACCCCTCGTTTTTCATCTGGCCATTTTCCATCCGCTGGACAAAAATAATGGCAGGCCGCTTCTGGCATCGAATGCAGACCATTGTTCCTCCTTTTCCCTCCCCGCTCAGACAAACGGGTTGAACACATTGAATACTTTATAGTAAAGGCTGCCGCTCATCACCGTGTCGTTGAGCATGGTGAGGTTGCCGCCGGTGATCACAATGAGCGCCCAGACCACGCAGAGCACCAGATAGATGTCCACAAGGCTGGCAATGCCGCCCACGCCCCAGCCCAGCCAGTGGTTCACTGCACCGATCACGGGCAGCTTGTTCACCAGCCCCAGCACTGTGACCAGCAGGCTGACCAGCATCCGCAGCAGGGCAAACGCCACAAAGAACAGCACCAGCGAGATCACCGGGGTCAGCAGCGGAGCCAGCACCTTCTGGACGATGGTATCCGCCAGCACAACGGCGTTGTCATTGAGGACGGCAGAGATGGAGCGCTCGCAGGCATCCACGATGGATGCCCGGAACGCCTCGGGCAGAAAGCCCGCGTACCGCTGGGCAATGCCATCCAAACTGACGGCTCCCCCGGCGGCGATATTGGCAGCGATCTGGTCCCGGAAGCTTCCGGCGAGGAAGCGCTCGAACACCTGCCCGGCTGCCCAGCCGGAAAAGGCTCTGGCACCGAACAGGCTGATGAGGCTGCCCGTCAGCTGCACCACCGAGGCCAGAAAGCCTTTGCGGGCATACCGGACGGCCAGCACCAGCCAGACCACCGTACATAGGATATCAAAAATAAATGACGGATTCTTGAACATACGTTTAACCTTATTCCGAACTGGCTCACCCTCTCAGTCACGACTGCCGTCGTGCCAGCTCCCCCAAAGGGGGAGCCAACGCTTCTGACAGGGGAAGCCACAAAATAAATTGCACTCTTTTTCTTCAAAGCCGCAATTGCCTCTCCCTTTGGGAGAGGTGGCAATGCGCAAGCATTGACGGAGAGGGCTATTCAGCGGGTGCTTCCAACTTCTGCACCGTGTTGCCGCTGAACAGCAGCAGATCCTTGCTGTTGGCCAGCAATGCCTGCGGGCTGGTGTCAAGGTTCTGGCTCCACTGCTGGGTGCCAGATGCATCAAAGCACTCCACGGCGTTATCGGTCAGCAGATAGAACTGGTTCCCCGCCCGGACAATGGAATTTGCCGCCGAGACAGCAGCGCTGAACTGGACGTTCAGGTTTTTGTCCAGCGTCACAGCCTGAGAGACCTGCCCCGATGCCAGCAGCAGAGCCACATTGCCTGCCGCGTCCACCGAAACATCTTTCAGCTCCGTGCCCGCAAAATCATAGACCGCACGCTCGCCGCCGCCCGCATTGTAGAGCACAGCCCTGGTATCGTAGACAGCCAGGATCGTGGAAGCAGAGGTCCACCCCAGCCACTGGGGCACGCCGCCCTGATTCACCAGACTGACGGGATCGCCCGATGCCAGATTGATGAGGTAGAGGTTGGTCATCACCTGTCCCCCGCTGACGGTGACGGCTGCCGCCGCCAGCTTCCGGCTATCGGGGGAAAAGGCCATCCGCAGGGGGGTGCCGTCGTTGGAGGTCATGCTCCAGCTGAGCTGCTGCTCCATGGAGGGGCTGTATACCAGCAGCTTCGCCATGCTGGTCTGGTCCTCCGTGACCACAGCCAGCGTGCCGTTGTCCGACATGGCGCAGAGGAAAATGCTGTTTTCCAGCTGCTTGGTGTAAAGGTTCTGGGTGCGGCTCTCCACCCGCAGCTCGTTTCCGGAGCGGTTGTAGAGGACAAAGCGGGTCTTGCCCGCGGCCAGCGCCGGGCGGGCATAGCCGCTCTGGATGCTGTTCAGCTTTTTGCCGGTGCGCGACCAGACCACACAGCCCTCGTCCCCCAGCTCCACAAAGCTGCCGGTCAGGGGGGCCATCTGCTCCAGCTCGGCCACACCGGTCTGCTGGGGCCAGCCGGAGCCGGGCAGCAGGGCAATGCGGGCCGTATCGGTCAGGTCCTTCAGGGCCGCCACCGAGCTGCCCGCGATACCGGTGGCAAACAGCACCACCGCCGTCAGCAGCACCAGCAGCACCGCCGTGCGGCGGATGCGCCGGTTCCGCACACGCTGGCGGGCAGCTTCCAGATATTCGACCCGCCCTTCCGAAAGCGGCTCGTCACTCTCGGTCGAACGATGCTTCTTTCTCATGGATATCTCTCCTTTGCGAAACCTCTCAGTCACCTACGGTGACAGCTCCCCTAGCAGGGGAGCCAAGTTTACGCTGCCATTTTCTTGCCTCTCCTATCAGGAGAGGTGGCAATGCAAAGCATTGACGGAGAGGTTCACCCTTCGTAATCTACACGTTTCAAAAATAGCCCTTTCGCGGGCAGCGTTGGCCCGGCCTGGCTGCGGTCCCGGCTGGCAAGGATGCCGGGGATGGCATCGGGCTGCATCCGGCCCGCGCCCACCTCACACAGAGTGCCTGCCAGAATGCGCACCATGTTATAGAGGTAGCCGTCCGCTGTCACCTCAATGTCCACCTCGTCGCCCTTCCGGGTCACATGGCAGTCAGTGATGGTGCGCACGGTATCTCCGTGGGCAGCAGCAGAGGAGCCCGCCGCGCACAGGGCCAGAAAATCGTGTTTTCCCACAAACTGTTCCGCCGCCCTCTGCATGGCATCCACATCCAGCCGCCGAGGCACCCGGGTGTAATATTTTTCATCAAAAGGCGAATCGATGGGGTGGTTGTGGATGCGGTACAGGTAGGTCTTGGTATGGGCGGCATAGCGGGCGTGGAATTCCTCCGGCACCACCCGGGCGCACAGCACCCGGATATCCGGGGGCAGGTGCTGGTTGATGGCCAACGGCAGCTTTTCGGGGGGGATGCGGGTCTCCGCGTGGAAGTTCAGCGCAAAGCCCAGCGCGTGGACCCCGGCATCGGTGCGGCTGCACCCCTTGATATCGGGGCGGCTGTGGAGCACCGCTTCCAGCCCATCCTGAAAGGTCTGGGCCACGCTCCGCCCGTTGGGCTGTACCTGAAAGCCGCAGTAGTTGGTGCCGTCGTAGGCAAGGGTCAGTAAATAGTTCTGCATGGAACTCCTTCCGTCACGGCTTTGCCGTGCCACCTCCCTCAAAGAGGGAGGCTATAAGGCCCCCTCCTCGAGGGGGCTGTCGCCGCAGGCGACTGGGGGAGTTTTTAAAAATTCGGGAACACCAGTCTCGAGCTCAGGATCACCATAAAGCAGACGATGCACACCGCCAGGTCGATATAATCCTGCCGGGTGCAGCGCAGCACTTTCAGGCGGGTGCGGCCATCACCGCCGCGGTAGCAGCGGCACTCCATGGCCATGGCCAGCTCATCGGCGCGGCGGAAGGCCGAGATGAACAGCGGGATAAGCACCGGCACCAGCGCCTTGACGCGCTCCATCATGGAGCCGTTGTCCAGCATGGCACCACGGGCTTTCTGGGCGTTCATGATCTTGTCGGTCTCTTCGATCAGGGTCGGGATAAAGCGCAGGGCAATGCTCATCATCATGGCCAGCTCGTGCACCGGGAAGTGCAGCCTGCCCAAAGGCTTGAGCAGCTGCTCGATGGCATCCGTCAGCACGATGGGGCTGGTGGTATAGGTCAGCAGGCTGGTGCCCGCGATCAGTGCCATCACGCGCACCGCCATCAGGATGGCATAGCGCAGGCCCTCGGCGTAGATGTTCAGCACCCAGAAGTGCACCAGTGGCTCGCCCTCGCCCGAAACAAAGAAGAGGTTGAGCACCGCGGTAAAGAGGATGATGGGCAAAATGGGCTTCAGGCTCTTGGTGATGAGCTTGAAGGGGATCTTTGCCACGCCGTACATGGCCACAAGGAACACAAGGGACAGCGTCAGGCCCAGCGGGTTGGACGCGGCAAACAGCAGGATGATGTAGACGATGGTCAGCACCAGCTTCATGCGGGGGTCGAACTTATGCACAAGGCTGTCGCCCGGGAAGTGCTGGCCGATGGTGATATCTCTCAGCATGTGGCAGCGCCCCCCTTCTTTGCATCCACACGGGGCAGCACAAGGCTTTCGCCTGCGTCCCGGCGCTTCTTGGCTTCCAAAATCATCTTGACGGCATAGGGCACGGTGTAAACATCCGCCGGAACATCCACCCCCATCTCCCGCAGCTTGAGGAAGATCTTTGTGACCTGCGGCACGCTCAGGCCCAGCGCCAGCAGCTCGGGCGCACGGGCGAACACGTTCTCCACGGTGTCGTACATGGCGATCTTCTTGTTGCTCATCACCAGCACACGGTCGGCGTACTTGGCAATATCCTCCATGCTGTGGGAGACCAGCAGCACGGTGGTGCCGGTCTTTTTGTGGTACTCCTTGACCTCAGACAGGATCTCGTCCCGGCCCTCGGGGTCCAGCCCGGCGGCAGGCTCATCCAGCACCAAAATGCGGGGCTTCATGGCCATCACGCCCGCCACGGCCACCCGGCGCTTCTGGCCGCCGGACAGCTCAAAGGGGCTGCGCTGCAGCAGCGCCTCATCCAGGCCGACAAAGTCCGCTGCTTCATGCACCCGTCTGTCGATCTCGGCCTCGTCCAACCCCATGTTTCTGGGGCCAAAGGCGATATCCTTATAGCAGGTCTCCTCAAACAGCTGGTACTCCGGGTACTGGAACACCAGACCGGTGAGGAAACGGAATTCCCGGATCTTTTCCGGCTCGGCCCACAGGTCACGGCCATCGATGATGATGTGGCCGCTGGTGGGCTTGTTCAGGCCGTTCATGTGGGTGATCAGGGTACTCTTGCCGGAGCCGGTGGCACCGATGATGCCCACAAAATCTCCCTCTTCCACCTCAAAGCTCACGTCATCCAGCGCGGTGACGGCGTTGGGCATTCCCGGGTTATAGACATAACTCAGGTGATCTACTTTGATAATGCTTCCCATCTTCCGTCCCCTCCCTTACTTCAAAAGCTCATACAGAGCCTGTGCGCACGCGCCGGTGTCGATGATGCCCTCGGGCATGGGGATGCCGGCCTTGACCAGCTCATCCCGCAGCTCGGCAGCCTGCGGCACATCCAGCCGCAGGGCGCGCACCTTTTCGGTCTGGCTGAACACCTCTTTCGGGGTGCCCTCCATGACCACATTGCCCTTGCTCATCACCAGCACGCGGTCGGCCTGAGCAGCTTCTTCCATATAGTGGGTGATGGACACCACCGTGATGCCCATGTTCTTGTTCAGATGGTGGATGGTCTGCATCACCTGCTCCCGGCCCCGGGGATCAAGCATGGCGGTGGCCTCGTCCAGGATCAGGCAGTCGGGCCGCATGGCGACCACGCCCGCAATGGCAACGCGCTGCTTCTGGCCGCCGGACAGGTTGTGGGGCGCACGCTCCCGGTATTCATAGATGCCCGCCATCTTCATCGCTTCATCCACGCGGCGGCGCATCTCCTCCGGCGGCACGCCCAGATTTTCCAGCGCAAAGGCGACATCTTCCTCCACCACGGTGGCAACGATCTGGTTGTCCGGGCTCTGGAACACCATGCCCACGGTCTGGCGGATATCGTAGATCTTGTCCTCGTCTTTGGTGTCCATCCCCTCCACCAGCACAGTGCCGCTCTCCGGCAGGAGGATGGCGTTGAAGTGCTTGGCCAGCGTGGATTTTCCACAGCCGTTGGCCCCCAGCACTGCCACAAATTCGCCCCGCTTCACCTCAGCCGACACGCCGTTCAGGGCGTAGTCCGGCTGTTCCGGGTCATAGCGGAACTTCAGATCTTTCGCAGTTAAAATCGTTTCTTCCATAGGTTTTCTCTTTCCGGTGGTGCGCCCTTCTCAAAAGGGCTGTACCCCATTCTTGGTTCTTCTTCATTTTTTCAGAATGGCTGCCGTCAGGACACTCCCCCAGTCTGCTTCGCAGACAGCCCCCTCTGAGATGGGGCCTCTGGCGCAACCGAGAAGTTTTCCGGCAAACGGTCAACGTTCCCGCCATGCCAAAGGCTCCCTCCCCGAGGGAGCTGGCACGGCGACAGCCGTGACTGAGGGAGTTCATTCTTCCCAAATGGCCGTTGCGCCGCAGGGCACAACGCCGCCGGTGGCGGAAACGGGCAGGCCGATCTCATCACAGCTGGTCTTGCCGCCAAAGCGGGGCACCAGCGTGGTCTTGAGCATATACTCCATGACCGCGGGGGACAGGCCGGTGGTGTAGCTGTTGACCGCAAAGAAGAGGGGCGTATCGCTCAGCACTTCCTCGCACTGGCTGATGAGCTCGTAGATGCAGTCCTCCAGCTTCCAGATCTCGCCGCCGGGGCCGCGGCCGTAGCTGGGCGGGTCCATGATGATGCCATCGTAGGTGTTGCCCCGGCGCTTTTCCCGGGCCACGAACTTGGCGCAGTCGTCCACCAGCCAGCGGATGGGCCGGTCAGCCAGACCACTGGCCACGGCGTTGTCCTTGCCCCACGCTACGATGCCCTTGGAAGCATCCACATGGCAGACGGTAGCACCCGCAGCGGCACAGGCCAGCGTTGCGCCGCCGGTGTAGCCAAACAGGTTCAGCACCTTGACAGGGCGGCCTGCCGCACGGATCTTTCTGGCGTACCAGGCCCAGTTGACAGCCTGCTCCGGGAACACGCCGGTGTGCTTGAAACCGGTGGGGCTGACGATGAGGGTCAGCTTGTCCTCGCCCTCACCGCAGGAGATCTTCCACTTCTCAGGCAGACGGCGGCGGTACTCCCACTCTCCGCCCCCCTGATTGGAGCGGTGGTAGATGGCATCGGCCTTGGCCCAGAGCGGGCTCTGCTTCTCGGTTTTCCACACCACCTGCGGGTCGGGCCGGATGAGGATGGTCTCTCCCCAGCGCTCCAGGCGGTTGCCGCCGGTGGCATCCAGCAGCTCGTAATCTTTCCAACTATCTGCAGGGCGCATAAGCGTCCTCCTTTCTCTCTTCAAACGGCTCAGAACAGGCTCTGCTGGCCGTTGTCCTCCGGGCTTCCGGTCTCGGGGGCCTTCAGGCCCAGGTGCTCATAGGCAAGGCGGGTGGCACAGCGGCCCCGGGGGGTGCGGGTCAGAAAGCCCATCTGCATCAGGTAGGGCTCACACAGGTCCTCCAGCGTCACGGCCTCCTCGCCCAGCGCCGCCGCCAGCGTTTCCAGGCCCACAGGGCCGCCGTTGTACATCTCAATGATGGCGCGGAGCAGGCTGCGGTCCAGCTCGTCCAAACCCAGCGCGTCCACGTCCATCCGCTTCAGGCTCATCAGGGAAACATCCCGGTCGATGATGCCATCCCCCAGCACGGTGGCAAAGTCGCGGACACGCTTCAAGAAGCGGTTTGCCACGCGGGGGGTGCCCCGGCTGCATTTGGCCAGCTCGTAAGCGCCCTCCGGGGTGATGGGCTGGTCGAGGATGCCCGCCGAGCGCTGGATGATCCGGCTCAGCTCATCGGGGCTGTATAGCTCCAGCTTGAGCAGCACACCGAAGCGGTCCCGCAGGGGGCCGGTGATCTGGCCCGCACGGGTGGTAGCGCCCACCAGCGTGAAGCGGGGCAGGTTGATCCGGATGCTCTGGGCGCTGGGCCCCTTGCCGATCATAATATCCAGCGCGTAATCCTCCAGCGCCGGGTAGAGCACCTCCTCCACCTGCCGGGACAGGCGGTGGATCTCATCAATGAAGAGCACGTCGCCCTCCTGCAGATTGGTCAGCAGGGCGGCAAGGTCGCCGGGCTTCTCAATGGCCGGGCCGCTGGTGATGCGGATCTGCACCCCCATCTCGTTGGCGATGATGCCCGCCAGCGTGGTCTTGCCCAGGCCCGGAGGGCCATAGAGCAGGATGTGATCCATAGGCTCGCCGCGCCGCTTGGCGGCTTCCAGATAGATTTTCAGGTTCTGCTTGACCTTGTCCTGTCCGATGTAGTCCTCCAGATGCTGCGGGCGGAGGCTGTTTTCCTCGTTGTCCGCCGCCGTTAAGCCGGGCTGCATCATTTTTGCGCCATAGAGCGCGGTTTCGTCCTGCATGGATTACCTCCTGCCTGCCATGCCCCGCAGGGCCAGCTTGATGATCTCTTCCACGGGAAGGCTTGCGTCGATCTTGGAAACGGCCAGGGCGGCTTCGCTCTGGCTGTACCCCAGCGACACCAGCGCCGCAATGGCCTGCCCGGCTCCCTGTGCGGCGGGGGCGGCGGTGGCCGCGCCCACATCCTCGAGGTTGATGCCATCCACAAAGCCCTTTGCCACCTTATCCTTCAGCTCCAGCACGATGCGCTGGGCCAGCTTGGGGCCTACGCCGGATGCCGCCTTGAAGGCCTTGTGGTCGCCCGCTGAGATCGCCAGCGCCACCCGGTCAGGCTCCATCACGCTCAGGATCGCAAGGCCCACCTTGGGGCCCACACCAGAAACGGCGGTCAGCAGCTCAAAGCAGCTCTGCTGCTCCTCAGTGGCAAAGCCGTACAGGCTGATGTCATTTTCGGTCACGCTCATCACGGTGTAAAGGGTGGCTTCCCGGCCCACCCCGGGCAGTGCGCCCGCAACGCTGGTCGGGCACTGTACATAGTAGCCCACCCCGCCGCAGCTCACCACCACAGCGTTCAGGGGCTTTTTGATGATTTTTCCGGATAGACTGTAAATCATAGTTTTCCTCCAGCAGCCTTCCCCTCTCAGTCTCGCATTCGCTCGCCAGCTCCCCCAAAGGGGGAGCCAAAGCATCGAATTGGGCGGCTGCTACTATACCAAAAGCCGCGATTGCCTCTCCCTTCGGGAGAGGTGGCAATGCGCAGCATTGACGGAGAGGGCTCAGATCGGCCCAACGCCCCTTCTTGCAAAGCGGTTCAGCTGGTTGCCGTTGGTATGGCAAAAGGTGATAGCCATGGCCAGTGCGTCGGCGGTATCATCGGGCTTGGGCACAGCAGGCAGATGCAGCAGGATGCGGGTCATCTCCTGCACCTGCTTTTTCACGGCCTTGCCGTAGCCGGTAACAGCCTGTTTCACCTGCATGGGGGTGTACTCGTAGATGGGGATGCCCGCCTGCGCCGCCGCCAGCAGGATGACCCCGCGGGCCTCGGCCACGCCGATCACGGTGGTCTGGTTGTGCTGGTAGAACAGCTTTTCGATGGCAAGCACCTCGGGCTGTGTCCGCTCGATGACCTCCCGGATGCCGGTGTAGACCTCGTCCAGCCGCTGCTCAAACAGCACCCCGGCATCGGTGCACACGGCCCCGAAATCCACCGGTGCAAACCGGTTGCCCGCATAGTCCAAAACGCCCCAGCCCACGATGGCGTAACCCGGGTCGATGCCCAAAACTCTCATTCTGCGATACCTTTCCTATTATAATCAATGTATTATACCACAAACCGGCGTTCAGGGCAACGGAAACGCCTTGAGTCGGTTTACAAAATGTGCGCTGGGCGGCTGATTTTCCATTCCCAGCAAACCAGGCATCAAAAAGTTTGCAGAATTTTCAAAAAAGGGCTTGCTTTTTGCCCGGCGGTATGATATCATAATCAAGCTGATTGCGGCACAAACAGAATATGGACGGTTAGCTCAGCTGGTAGAGCATCTGCTTGACGTGCAGGA
>OGCN01002526.1_pt1 | contig 19613 bp, 29 predicted proteins | sample 1570181 | NCBI WGS metagenome assembly OGCN01 (sample SAMEA4370584, study PRJEB24528) | human gut metagenome | reverse complement strand
GGTACGCCCTAACCCGGCATTGAAATACCGGGTTTGCGGGCTAAAACCTCATCAATGTCGGAACCGTTTAGAATTCCGGGTCGGTGCCGTCGCCGTTCGGATCCGTGCTGGCTGGCGTGGTCGTAGCCCACGGATCCATTGCGGGCTGTGAGGGTGCTGCAGGTTGCGCCGGTGTCTGTGCGGGAGCCTGTTGGCTGTAACCCTGCTGCTGGTAGTTGTTGTATGCGCCTTGCTGATAGCCGTTGTTCGGCTGCTGGTATCCGCCGCCGTAATTGTTCTGCCGGTAGCCGTTGCCGTTGGACTGTTGGCCGCTGGTCTTCTGAAATTGCGTGACGCCGAACCGGAGGCTGACACCCAAATCGGTGACGATCATTTCAAGATTGCTACGCTGTTGGCCGGTGGTCTTGTCCGTCCAATTGTTGGTTTTCATGTAACCGGTGGCTACCACACGCATGCCCTTATAGCAGGAGCGCATGATGTTCTGGGCGAGGTCTCCGAATGCGGCGCACCGCATGAATACGGCATCCCCATCCACTGTCTGCCCGTTACGGTCACGTCGACGCGTATTGTGCGCGATGGTGAAAGTGACCGTATCTCCCCTCTGCTCGGGGTTTGCGGTGATATTGCCTACGAGTGTGAGTGTCGGCTCTCCTGCCATGGGTTCCTGGTCTCCTTATTTTTTCTATGTGAACATATTCAGTATAACAAGCATATACGAAGAAAAGGCATGTCGGATAAGCATCAGGACAGAGGAGAAAAACCTGACACCAATCCGACATACCCCTTTTAGCAGGATGGGCTCACTCCACTACGGCGGAATGAGCCCATCAAGGTTTCTATCCGATCAGCGTGACCGTCTTACAGGCGGATACGCTTCCTCGAACCGGCCAGAGCGAGAGCGATACCAGCTCCGGCGAGGACCCCGGCCCACAGGAGCATCGGGGTGCCGACACCAGTGGAGGCGAGACCCTTCTCCTTGACGAGCACAGTCTCGTTCGACTTGCGCGCGTCACCGTAGGAGATAAGCTTGCCGGACTTGTCGTACACCTTCTCACGCCAGTAGTAGGTGCCGGTTTCATGCACGGTCACGGTCGGCGAGTGGGCGCCGTCCACGGCGTCGACCTTACCGGTGACGGTGATGAGCACGTCTCCCGACTGGTCTCCGTTGGCCTGCTTCCACAGTTCGAATTCGGCCTTGGCTGCCTGCTCGCAGTTCTTGAGCAGGAGCTCGTCGTGCAGGTCGGCCCTGCCGTTCTCGAACGTGACCTCACCCTGGCTCTTGGTGGACACCTCGCACTTCGGCACGTCGGGCTTCTTGCCTTGGACGCGCACGATTTCGGATGCGAGACCGAAAGCGTGCTGCACCTTGCCGTGGGTGAGCTGACGCCATGCGAGGGCGGTGAGCGGATTATGGTTCTGGTCGCCGGTCAGACTCGGTGTCATGACCCAATGCCAAGCGTAGGTGCCGGTGTCAGTCAACGTGAACGAGTCGGTCGTGTAGGTGCCGAACTTGGTGACGTCCTTGATGTCGGCCTCGTGAACCTTCACCGCGTTTTCGGGCACGGTGTCGGTCTGTTCGATCGCGGCGGACGGGTCGTCACTCACCTTGTAGAGGACGCCGTGGAAGTCGAGGCTGAGCGGGGTGCTCTTCGCGGTCTCGCCTTCGGTGACGTTGGTCTCCGGGTAGGTGGGCCACACGTCCTTTTCGTTGGTCTTGACGACGACGAGCTTGTCGATGGTGGTCTCCCCCGCCTTGACTTCCTTGCTGGACACCGTGGAGTCGAGCTTCGGGGTGAGGCGGATCATGACGGTCTCATCCGCAGTGAACGGAGCCTCATGAACATCCTTGGCGAACGGATAGTCCTTGGACGGTTTGATACCGGTCTGGCTTTCCGTGTCCTGATCCTTGTTCGCGATGTCGAACACGAACGTGGCGTATCCGGATGGCAGGTTCGTCAGATCCACACCATCCTCGGCCTTCCATTGGGCGACAGGCTTGTCCTCGTCACTGCTGGAAATCAGGTAGTCGCCGGCCTTGTTCGTGGTGAACGTCGCGGTGGCGAGCTTCACAGCCTGCTTGGGCAGTTCGACGGTCTTGCCCGCGGCGGTATCCTTCTGAGCCTGTTCGGCCTGTTCGCGGGTCATACCACCGTAGATGGAGCCATTCACGGTAAGCGTGATCTGGTTGTCTTCCGTTTCCTTGCCTTCGCCCTGACCGTCCTTGGTGTGCAGCCAGTCCTGGGTGTCGACCTTGCCGTCACCGTTCACGTCGGTCACGCCCAGCGTGACCTTATCACGGATGACGCTGCCCTTTTCAAGGTAGACGACATCGGTCTTGTCGGATGCCTGAGCGGAACCGATTTGCACGCTCGGACGCTCGGTGCCATCGGCACCGGTCACCGTGCTCTGATCATTCTTGTAAGCGTCGCTCACACTCGACTTGATGGTCGGCTGCATGTTGCGCACATGCTGAGTGGATTCCGCTTCCAGCACGTTGTCAGACCAGTCGTAGTCCGTGGACAGGTACTGCTTCATGTTGGCGTCCTGCATGTCGGGCGTGATCTGCCACACCCACGTGTACCAGCCGGTGTCCGGCAGGCTCGACGCTCTGGCTCCCGGGTGCGTCTTCACGAAGTCGGGGTCCATGGTGATGGAGGCGGCGTCCACATGATTGGTGGCGCCGTCCTTGTCGCCGGTGACGGTCGCGGTCGCGGCCTTCACCCCATCCTTGACGGTCGTCTGGCCTTCGACCGGCTTTTTCGCGAAGTAGTAGAGGGTGCCGGTGCTCTTGATGGTCGCGCCTTCAATCCAGTCGCCACCGGACGGGTCCACATGCCAGGTCAGATCATCTTCGGGCGCATGCCCGTATTCGATGCGATGATCGGTCTGGTTGGATTCGATGGTCGGCTTGAAGTTGTTCAGCACCTCGAACTGGATGTTCTTCGACACGGTCTCGGGATCGGTAGCTGCCATCAGGTTCTGGTTCGGCGAGGACAGTTTGGCGGCCTTCGGAACCTTGTAATTAAAAACAGGCATAACCTTGCCATTGCCGGTTGCGGTCCACGCGACATGCTGCGCAGAATTCGTGGTGGTGCCGCTGATCGTGTTCTTGCCGGTCTGGTCGAACACGGCCGGGCCCTTCAGGGTCGCGGTGTACGTGATTCCTGAAAGGAAGCCGCCGTTCCCGTCCTGGATGCCGACATCGATGGTGCCTTTGCGTTGGCCGATCGTGTACTGGTATCTCATGTCGAGGTTCGAGGGCGTGTTGGCGACCGCCTCATTCCACAACTCGTTCATCTTCTTCGTGTACGTGTCCCAGCTGGTGCCGTCCTTCCAGCCGAGGCGTTCGATGCCTTTCAGGTATTCTTCACCCATCGGATCGAGCTTCTGGTGGATGAGGCCCGCGATCGCGGCCTGCGTGAGGTCGTCCGTGTTCCCGTTGTACTTGTCGGTCAGCCATGCGAGCCGTTGCGCGTCCGGTTTCGTCTTCGCGTCGGTCCACTCGCCCCACGTGCCCGCCGTGCCCGTGTAGAGCGTGTCGGCCTGGATGCAGTACACGTTCTTCCCGTTGACCTTGTCGACCACGCCGAGCGACTGCTCCATGTCCTCGTACTTGTGTCCGTTGCTGAACGTGATCGTACCCATGTTCGCCCACAAGCCCGGGTTGCCGTTCTGAATGGAGCGCTCAAACGGATCACGCATGTCGGCCGCGTCCGCCGTGCCCGCGACGAGCATGCCCGCCGCCAGGGTGGCGGCTGCCGCGACGCCCGCGGCGATCGTGCGGACCACATGCCGGATTGTGGAACCGCGAGTGGGATTGTTGTTTCTCCCCATATCGTCTCCTCTGATAAGAAGGATATTTTGTCGCCAGAGATATTCACTGGACTCTTGCGGTTTTTACCATAACGTCAAATCTTGTAATTAACCGGTTTTTTATTGAAATTGACCGATATTTTTTTGTGAGCGGCCACCTTACCGTTGCGCTTGCAAGCGCATATCATTGGATGCACTCTGAAATTGTCCACGAAACAAGGCCTATCGGCGACCATGTATTGGAGACACGGTTCAGCCTGACGGTCAACGACATAGTATAAGGAAAAGACAAATGAACGAGAAAGAAGAACCTATGAACATGAACGTCACGCCACCGGTTGAGCCGGTGACGGAATTCGAAGTCCCCCTGCCTCCGGATCGTAAGCGTCCGAAGTGGCTGGTTCCGTTGATTGCGGGGGGTACTGCCGTCGTTGTTTTGGCGGCTGTCGGCACCGGTGGATATCTGTATTGGAACCATAATCAGTTGACGGCGGCTTCAGAGGAATGCGCCACCTCATACGACAAGGCGGTGAAGGCGCAGAAGAAGCTGACGGAGTATCTGGAGTCGGACGCCTTGAAGACCGCAGTCACGGTCAAGGATTCGGAGGTCAAGGACGCGAAAACGGTCGCCGTATTGACCTCGACCGTGAAGACCGCCGAGAAGACGAAGACGACCATTCCGGAATGTCCCTCCGGCAATCTGACTGATATCAAGGCGATGACGAAGGAGATCGACGGTCTTGCGACCGCATATTCCAGGACCGTGAGCGAGGTCAAGGGCAAGGCCGAGGCCGTGAACGGTTCGAAACTCGACAAGATCGTTGCCGACGCGACCAAGATCCTGAATGATTCGAAGGGCAGGGTGAAGGACGACAAGACCCGCACCGTATTGGAGAACGCCATCAAGACGAAGGACGAGAAGGCCATCTCGGATGCCGTGAAGGCCGTCAACGACTCCATCAAGGCGAAGTCAGACGCGGACGCGAAGGCCAAGGCCGAAAAGGCGAAGCAGACGGCCGAAGACACCGCCCAAACGTCGGGCAACGATAGTGGTTCCGCGGGTGACACGGGCGGTGGCTACACCGGATACACGGGCGGCGGATACACGCAATCCCAGGGCGGCGGATACACGTACACTCCTCAGCAGTCCACAGGTGGTTCGACCGGCGGCGGCTATACGCCAACACCACAGCCACAACCACAGCAGCCTTCCCAGGGCGGTGGCAACGGAGGTGGTTCCACGGGAGGGGACGACGGATATGAAAATATGTGTTTCGCATATCCCACTGACGGTTCGCCCGCAATCCAGGTCCCCTGCAGTTAACCTATCCTTTTCAGGAGCGAGGGTGACGCATCCCATGAAAATAGGATGCGTCACCCTCGTCTTTTATGGGACTGTCGTTTCGGCTTGTCTCTTTAGTAGGAGCCGAATGCGGCGAATAAGATGCCTGCGAATACGATCCATAGGAATGAAGAAGCCGAGGACGGCCCAGCCGAAGGAGCCTGTGTCGGATTGCTCATGGTGCTGCTTTCTGCGGAAGATCCGCTTCTTGGCTTCCTCCCCCCCGCCTCTACAGGCGGGGGGAGGAAGCCAAGTGGTTTGTCCGGTTGTGGATCTGTATTTTTTTTAGACGATTTTAGATTTTTTAGATTTTTTAGATTTTGTGTTATGGTATTGGGAAATACTCAAGCAGAAAGGTAGAGGGCATGCCTAATCCATTTAAGCCAACTGCGGGAATGACACCGCCTGTACTAGTAGGCAGACAGGTCGAGCTAGATGATTTTCAAATCGCTCTAGATGATGGCGTGGGCGCACCAGGAAGACTCCTATATGTAACTGGCGCCCGAGGCGTAGGGAAAACCGTCATGCTGAATGCCCTCGGAGATATAGCCAGAAATCGTGGATGGTATGTAATTGACGAAACCGCTGAAGTCGGTTTTCTGAGCAGGCTGATCCAGGAACTGCTAGATAGGCCGGAAACCCGCATAAGCAAATACGAACTACCCTCAGGCGGTTTTGCGGTACCAGGTGCCGGAATTCAAGCATCATTGGGTTTTGGTTCGGTTGAGTTTCAACAGGATAACCAGGTTCTGGACATAAGGCACGCCATCGTCAATCGGCTGGATCGGTTGAAGGAGTCCGAGCAAGGTGTGTTGATCACACTGGATGAGGTTCAACCGAGTTCTTTGCCAGAGATTCGATCCCTCGCTATCGGAATTCAGCATTTAATCCGAGAAAAAAGGAACGTGGCATTTGTGTTCGCGGGTCTTCCGTCAATGGTGGATACCGTCATTAATGACGATGTGCTGACTTTTTTAAGACGTGCCGAATGCCATCATCTGGGGAGTGTTGATCTCAAGGAAATTTGGTCCGCCTTTGAAAAAACCATTTCCAAATGTGGAAAAAATGCAAATTATGATGTTCTGAATTCATTGACCGAAGCCACAAATGGCTATCCGTTCATGATCCAGCTGGTTGGATACTGGTCATGGCGTTATTCAGATGTGAATAACCACTTGGACCGCGTCCACATGGAGGACGCACAGCAAGGCATAAAAAAAGCTCGAATCAGTTTGGGCAGTATGGTTCATGGTCCAGAATTTGACAATCTTTCCCCAATGGCGAAAGATTACCTGATTGCGATGTCACAAGATGACGGTCCGTCGAACACCCGCGTTATAGCCGAACGAATTCACCGTGATGTTAAGTATGCAAGCGTGTACAGGGCGCAGCTGATTAAAGAAGATGTCATTGAACAAACCGGCTTCGGTTATGTAGACTTCAAGATCCCCTATCTGCGTGACTATCTAAAGGAACATGCAGTCCATCATCAGATGAAAAAGGACATTGCTAAAGCTCAAACGGAAGATTGAATATCTTAGGACTTTAGGGGCTTCTCTTTGCCTTTGACTGGTTCAATGGGAGTCATGGGAATTCTTTGGAAAATCAGCAAATGGTATAACCGATACCAGTTCTTCATGTGGGCTTCAGGAGTACTGACCGCGATAGCCGCTCCCCTGATCGGCTACGCCACCTATTTCCTCGGTATCAACAACCAGCGTGCGGAACTCGTCTCGGACAGTCCCGAATACGCGAATGACATAACGGCCGGCAACCTCATCCAATGGTTGACCGGCCAAGCACACAGCTACGGTCGAATCATCGGCATCATCGCCATCATCGGCATCCTGCTCATCATCTTCTGCATCGCATTCACCATCATCGGATGGATCAGCCAAAGAACCGAAATCAGCGGCACCGACCAGGTCGACGAAGTACAGGAAAAAGGCCGACGCAAAGCCGAAACCGAAGAACAATACGACGACTACGGGCAAACCATGGAGTATTAATCATCGGCAAGCGGATTGCACGCCGCTTTTAGCGCGAACGTCTCCGATTGTATCCCCGCACAACGGTGCCATCCGCTTTCCGGTACGAATCGACATGAATCTCCCCACCCGGTTCCGGCATGCCGTCGGCAATCCGCTTGGCTGCAGCACGCATCTGCTCACTGCGAATCCGATCAGTTTCAGCTTGCTCGGCTTCAGCAAGATCAGCAGAGTCCTCCAAAAGCGGCGCATTCTCTCCCCAATACTCATGCCATTCGTCGGAACAATCTAGGTCGACTTCAGAGAGGAGTCGCTGTGCAAGTGTCCAGCACTGTTCTTTGTTTCTGCCTCCAGCTCTGGTATACGTTGCTAGATATTCCGCTTTTTTGCTATCTGGTATGATTTTCGTGTCATGCCCTTGGTCTCTACGTTCCGCAATCCGGCTGTTATCCCGCAATAAACCCAAATCAGGAGTGTGATGACGCATGATTGTTTCTATATCATAGAGATCTTTGCCGTTTCGATTTTCACGGGACAGACCGTTGAGTTTTTCCGCAAGCTGAGCATCGATATCCATCATCCTGGCGGGAGCCATATCGAAACCCATGCTTTGGAATATCTCTCGCATGTCGTTGTCCATACGGTATTCAGCATCCGGCAGATGGTCACCTAGGTCGGGTGATGCTTCAAAGTTGATGGTGGCGAACCTGATTCCCATGTAGTCTAGGTGGACGCTTAGCGTATCCAACTGGATTCCTGCCGGTGTATGTTTCCTCTCTGCGTGTTCAAACGAACCAGCGAATCCTTGCCAACCTTCCTGAAGCTTCTTGGCGAATGACTCCTCAAACTCTTCTTCGGAACCCGAGTAAGCCGTATCTATATCACGGGATACTCTCGATTCAGACAACGGATACCGCAACGAGATAGCGGAACCTCCTTTGAGGTAGGCTCCATCTGGAATCATCTGTCCCAGCACCCCGGCGATGAAGTTCTTCCTGAAGGTTTTTGCTTTTGCCGTGTCTGAAAGGCGTATAGTCTGCCTGTCAATCAGCTGTTTAAGTCGCTTAAAGGAATTTGGTCGTTTTGGTTCATTCGATTCCATATTCCGCGCCGACCTTTCTTAAAAAATCCTTGATTTTCGGATATCTTTGCGCAGCGTCATCCAGTACCGTGCGACGTTTGTCATCATCCAGCATCGGCATGGAGGAAACAATGGCATCCTTCAACGACTGGATAGGCATGCCTTTGTATTTGGAGCGCGTCTTCTTCTTGGTGACGACCCATTTCACGGAGAGCTGGGGATATCGGCGTGTGGGAACCGCAATATAGAACCCCGGTTCGCCCACGTCGCCTAATTCCATGAACTCCAGTACGCTTGGCCCCCAGAGGAATGCGTCTTTCCCTGCTTTCGCGAGATATCTGGCGGTTTCGCATACGTCCCAATCGATTTTGTCATCGTCCGTATACCAGACGTATACGCCTCTGGTTCCGTTTTCCACGTCAGGGTTGTCTTTGGCCCAGTGACGCAGGGTTGAGGCTTCGACTCCGGCCTCCCGGGCGGCCCACACCGGTATGTTTCCAGCCCACTTGCGCGCTATGGGTAGCAGTTTTTGTTCCAGTTTCTTCATGCTTAATATTTTACCACGCTTCATTACATAAGAAGCGGTAATGAAGCGTGATGAAAAACGATGATAAGACTGCAATCACTTCATACAGCGACAGGTGTCTTGATGATGGGACGATGCTGATAGCCCACGACCTTGAAATCCTCGTACTGGTAGTCGAACAGGGAATCCGCCTTGCGGATCTCGATGGTCGGGTACGGGTAGGGTTCGCGGCCCAGCTGCTCGAGGAACTGGTCGACGTGATTGTCGTAGACGTGGCGGTCGCCGCCAGCGAGAACGCGGCTACCAGTCCGCCAATCACGGAGACCGCGTGCAACCCGGACGGGAGCCACGGGACGCCGAAGCCCAGCCGGTCGCAAAGGAACGCCGCCAGCGCCGCGGCCAGGGTGACGGCGAACGCGATCGCGCCGACCGTCAGCAGGCGGCCCAATCCGATGAATCACATAAACCCGCGCATGGTTTCCTTCTCCATCTTCCCGTACGGGGTGGGTGTTCGTATCGGATGGGCGCCAGCACGCCGGCCCGCCCCAATGCCTCGCTTAACAGGTCGTATGCGAGGAACCTCTCATATTCGTGGAGGACGCTTGGAGGCTCGTCGTACTGGTATTCGGAACCCGTCCAGCATCCGTGCAGATGCCAGTCCAACGCGGTGAACCAGCGGCCGCACGAGCATTCGTGTTTGAACGGGCGCTCCGGATCCGTGATGCCCGTATCCCGGTGCAGGATGAGCGTGGAGAGCTCTCTGGACGGAACGGACTTGCACCGAACGCGCGCACTTGACATTTTCATTACCGTTCGCCCCGTCGCGTCGGCTGTTTCCGTCGGTCTTCCTCCATCACCAGAATCGCGCCGCCGAACAGTTGGCTCCCGATAAACGAGCAGATCACGAACGCGGTAAACAGAACGACAAGAGGGGTTCCCGTCAGGAGAACACAAGCGCCGAATACCAGCGTTCCTACCGCAATCAGCAGCAGAGCCGCCCCGATCCGCGCAAACCGTATGGCATGGGCTGTGTTCCGTTCGATGAGTCTGATGACGGAATTCAGGACAAAGATGTTCTTCATGATGCGCTCCTTCACGCGTTCGTATGGTCGAGGATCCACCGGGCGATGCTTCGGGCGGCATCATCCGGCACGTCCACCTGCATGGAACCGTTGCCGGCCTCCATATAGAAGCGGATGAGCCCGTTGCCCGTGAGCCGGTCGACTTCCAGCAGATTGTCGGCATCCTCGGCACGGCAGTATTCGCTTGTATCGTTCTTCGCCCGTTCGCGCAGATGTTCGGGCAGATATTGGTTGGCGAGAATATCGCGGCGTAGTTCGTCGCTGTCGGTGAATTCCATCGGCTACCCTTTCGAATGTTTCGCGCCCGGCTTCCATACCGGTGTCCCTGGATTCACCGGGGAAACAATCATCCCTTGGTTATCGCGCAGTTCGACGTTTGCCCCGTCGATGCCCAGCGTGCCTTCGACGCGCCGCCCGTTCCGCTTCCATGAAACCCGGTAGGATCCTTTGATTCGGGGGAAACCGGACAACGGGTCCATATATTCGGGTTCGGCGATCGCGAGACCATCGAGATTCCACACGTCGCCCACATACTCGTCCATGGTCTTCGGCTTCGGGCCTCGGGGGTTCCAGTTCTCGGCCGGGGACATGAGCGCGAGGGCGACGAACGGCAGCAGCACCGATGCGCCGACGAGCCTGACCTCGTCCATCGTGAGATTAGGAAAGCCGTTCCGTGCCATCACCAGGCAATAGGCATACGCCATGAGCGGAATGTCCGCGAGGAAGGCATACCAACCGAGAGCATTCAGGACCCTCAACAGCAATGGCATCCGCGAATGGTCCACCGCCTGAGCGTATTCGACAAGCTCCATCAGCTGAACCTCCAATGCAGTTCGTGCTGGTTTCGCTGACCGATGGCGTCGGGGAGGATGTTCACGCCGAGCGCGGCGTTGTTCTGATGCTTGGTGAGTGTTACACCCGTCTGGTCGAATCTGGTCACTTGTCGTTCTCCTGTCTGTATTCGGCCACATGCAGTGGCTTGGTGTCGGTAATCCCCTGCGCTTTCGCCTGTTCCAGCAGCCATGCCGCGTCGGATGGACGGCACGCGCCCTTGACGCCCGAACGTTCGTCCTTAACGTGGCCGCGTGTTCCGTTCCGCCGATCGGCCACCGTGTACGCGAGCAGGCCGTCCGGCAAGGCGAGACGTTCGCGTACGCACACCACGTACCGTCCGTCGCATTCGAGTATCGTCCACCAGCACCGGTTCTCATGCGCGGGGGAGGAGAACCTGACTCTCACTCCGCGAGTTTCCAAGTCCGGCTCCTTTCCAAGACGAGATGCCGCTGGGTCAGCTCGGAAAGCCGGTATGCGAACTGGTAGACCGCGTTCAACGAATCGTACAGGGCGAACTTCTCCGATTCGCTTACGGCGTCGTTCAGGTCGTCGGCGAGGTCGGCGTACGCCTGACCGATGGCGTCGGGACGGTTTTCCACGTACACGATTCCGTTCTTTTCGACGTCCACTTCGACGCAGTCCATCTCCATGTCCACTACCAGCATGTAGACGAACGCCTCGTCGGGCAGATAGGCCAGCGGGCGCACGTCCGAGATGACGGTCTTTTCCGTGACCGTGGTCGTGCAGATGACCGGCATGTCGCAGGCGGGGGCGAACGGTTCGCGCGGGTCGTCTAGAATCCCCGCGTAATCGACCATGCAGCGGGCGGCGTGATGCCAGTCGCATGGCGTGAAAACGTCGATGAACACGCCCGTCCTGACGTCGGGTGGAATGCTCAGGAACACCTCTTTGGCGACCGTTTCAAGTTTCCTGTCCCCCATCGGGGAAGTCCTTTCTAATAGTGGATGAATTGCAGTTGCTTCGCCTGTTCTGCGGTGAACGTACGACTGAACGGCTTGCCGTTATGGGAGAACATCGTAGCCGTGTTCCGGACCGTCTGGTTCTCCGGCGATGCGATTCGTGCGGCGGTTCGCCGCCTTGTGCGTCTTCCGGCACAGATCGAGCATGGGGCGCAGGTCCGGGCTGCCGCCCTCGCGTTCGATCCGCACCGTATGCGCGGCCAATGGCAGCAGCCGTTCCAGGTTCGAATCCATGGTTCTACGATTCAAGACACTGTCCCAATCGGTGGTGATGCGGCGGAACGCATTGTGGAATTGCTCCACCACGACGAACCTGTCGGCATCGGAACCATACGCGGTGTCCGGTGTTTCCGGCATGCGCCCCGAAGCGAGCTCATAGTCCCCCGACTGTCCGTCAAGTAGTCGGGCGAGGACGATGGCGTTGTCTTCGAACCTGTCCGCCGGCAGGCCTAGCGCCCGCATCCCGTTCGTCGCCCACTCATGGTCGACGGAGGGGAGACGCCATGGGCAGCCGCCGCCGTTCAGGTGGAACTCGTACCCGTATACGTCCTTCAGGACCTTCGCGGCGGTCTCCCGAGGATGGTCCTTTTGCATCCGATGCCATGCGCGCAAGGCTTCGCATAGCATCGCGTAACAGCCGTTCAGCTCCTCGTATCGCCTATCGTCCATCGGCCTTCTCCTTGTCATTCGGCTTGTGGTCGCGGACGATGAGGATCATCCAGCCGAAGCACGGGAGCATCCGGTATTCGCCGGACCGGGTCAACGCGGCCGCCAGGCGTTCCGCGCCGGGGCGGGTGGTCCATTCCCTTGAATCCTCGTCGTAGTCCTCGGCGATCCAACCCTTCTTCAACAGGCCGTAATGCGCCTTCTTCCACGCCCAGCTGACGATTGCGCCGAACAGATTGCCCGTCAGATACAGGAGCAGGATTCCCAGTATGATCGCGAACGGGGTGAGCACGCCCCACCAGTACCCGTCCATCAGAACCGCCCCAACCGGTGCAGGGCTTCGACCGAATGGATGCGGGCCTGTTCGCCGCCCGCGCCCTCCGCGGCGTTGACGGCCGTCCCGTTCTCGTCCGGCGAGGCGAACATGGGTCGGCGCAGCTCCCCGTACTCCAGCTCGTAATCGGTCGGATCGTGTTGGGCGGCGAGCCGGGCCAATTCCCTGACCTCCTCGCCGGACAGGATGATCTGCTCGGTCTCCAGGCCGTCGAGCAATTGGCTTATCGTCCAATCCCCCGTCGCGGGATCCCGCCACGCTTTGCACCATTCGCCCAGATATTCGAAATCCTCCGGCGGATGCATGTAGTCGAATGCCATGATCAGTTCCTTTCCGTGGGATCCGGGTCCGGATCCCATCCGCGTATGCGTGCGATGAGCCGGCAGACGCCGGCCGGCATGAGCAGTATGAAAAACGTGGCGGCGGCGGCCTGCGAGATGGCGGTCATGATGCGGATGCCGGACAGGAGCCGCAGCAGGAGCGCGCCGCCCAGGGTGGCGAGGGCGCCGAACGCCATGAGCAGGAGCGCCATGGCGAGGCTGGCTGCCAGCAGTCCCGGCTCCACGCCCGCCGCCGGCCGGGGCTCCCCCATGTGTCGGGATGATGCGCCGTGCCTCATCGTCGTCCGCCTTTCACATGCCGCCGGCGTCCGGGCTGTCCGATATAGGAGAGTGTCCATTCCCCGGCGTCCCGCGTACGGTCGAGTGAATTTTCAACGTTTGCGCTTTCGTTGTTCGTTGTCGTGTTTGGTGTCCGTCTTGTCGCCTGTTTCTTTTCCGGCGAAGGCGAGCACTATCGTGCAGATGAGGCACGTGATGAGGATGAGCGTGGTTCCTGGGTCGATTGCCATCAGGCTCGCTGTCCTGTTGTTTGATGTTTTCCGAGCATGATTGGTGCCTTCTACGAAAATTTTATGTGGACTAATTCAGTATAACAGGTATTGCCGATTCCGCGACATCACGGCTTCTCGCCAAAACGGGAGGCCGGACCCCTAGAATTGTCTCCGAACGACAACATGCCTGTTATACTGAATATGTCCACATAGAAGGAGAGTTCCAATGACCAACCAAAACAAGTCAGCCCAAGCCCGCCAACGACGCCGCAGCTCGGACGGACGATTCGCGGACGAAGACAAGCAGGACAGCCTCCCCTCCGACACAAAAATCCAACAGGTGGCCAGCCTCCTCACCGACGACACGGAGCCTGACTTCAACCAGCTGCTCACGGCCACCGGCGCATTCGACGACCCCTACGAGGCACGCCATATCGAATTCGACATGCCCGACGGATCCACCATCAACGGCTACGCATTGGACGAGGGGCGAATCGACCGCAACAAGGTGCCGGCCGGCTGGCACGCCTACTCCGTAATGGAAAGCGACGGCGACGAAGACGGGGAAACCACCCTGTCCATCGACCATGACGGGTACGTGAACCACAGGATGGACTTCATCACCACCGAAGACCTCAGCCAACGCATAGACAGCGGCCAACTGACCGAAATCCACGGCGACGACTGGGGCTTCACCGACAACGACCTCGTGGACGATCTCGCCGAAAAATCCGGGGATGACGACTTCGACCTCGACACTGAACTGGAGGAGAAACGCCACGACATGATGGATTCCGCCATCCGAGACCAGATCTTCTTCAAACCCGACGAGGAGAACATGACCGCGTTGAAGGCGGCCGCATGGCAGACCATCAACCACGACGAGCAGAACAAGGGCGAATCCACGATCGGCGACCTGCGCATAGCCCCATCCATCAACCCCCACGACCTGCATCTGGAAGACATGAGCGAGGAACAGATCAAAGAGGCCTGCAAGTACGGTGGATGGGACCCCGACAAGCACAAGTACGTGCACTTCAACCAAGACGGCGACTTGGAAGGCCTCACCGAGAAACAGGCTGACAAGCTGATCTGGGACAACCGGCAGCGCATCCTACAAGCCGTCCGCGACGACGAGTCCGCGAACTTCAGCACCGTCAACCTGCTGCATAACTGTTTCAACCGTGAACGGCAGGTACGGGAACACGATTACAGGACGCCGGACGACAAGCGATAAAGGAGAGATAGCGCATGGCAGGGGCCATCAACGAAATGGAACGTAGGCTCGCGGAATCAAACCCGCATGCCGGCCCGAACGTGAAGACCGAAGACTTCAAACAGCAACCGCCCTCGGTGAAACCAGCGGGGAAACGCCGTCGCACATCACCGGCACCGAGGAAAACGGTTGAGGACACGAAAACCGCTGCAGAAACCCCTTCGCAGCAGGCCGAAGAAACCTGGCAGCCTCAAACCGGAAGGCCGTTCTGCATCATTCCGAAACCCACATGGCAGGAGCTGGCCCATGCGGCACTCCCCCAGCTACTGCAAGCCGTCGGACTACTCATCCTGGTCATCGTCTCCCTGCTGGCAAGGCAAACCGCATTGGCGGTCATCTGCCTTCTTGGCCTGCTCGCATTCGTCGGCTGGCGGCTGGCGACCTACGACTGGACTCCCATGGAAACCGTTCGTCGAACCATCGAACATGGTTACGGTGTGGCGGTCGTCCGTCTCCTGAATGCGGACGACATGAACCAGCCAGTCCGGGTCATCACCGAAGGCGGACAGTATGTCGCCTGGTATACGGACGGCAGGGAGAGTCGCATCCACACCGCCATTCTCATAGTCAACAAGGGTCGAATCGCATTGACCACACCGGACATGGGCATCCTGCCCACCCTAAGGGAGACAATTTGATGCGTACATTGTTCGTCGGCGACCTGCATGCAAAAGCCGACCTGCTACCTTTGATCAGCCGGGTGGCGCAACGCGAGAACACTGACCGTATGGTCCTGTTGGGCGATGTCTGCGACGACTGGAACGTGTCCAACAATGGACTGATCCGGTTCTTCGAGACGTTCACCTCATGGTATCGGCGCGAAGCCGGGGAACGTGAGGTGATTCCACTGCTCGGCAACCACGATGTGCCGTACTTCCTGAAGCAAGGCTCCTCCTCCTATGCGCGAGTGCGCGCACTGGCGCCTGGCTTCAAACCCGGCGCCCATCGCAAGGTGCATGAGCTGATGCAAAATATCCCATTCCAACTGGCTTGGTCGGATGGGAACATTCTGGCCACGCACGCCGGGCTCACCCGTGCATGGGGGCGACGGCGGCTGGGCGCCGATTACATGGACATGCCGGTCGAGGAAGTCGCGGATCGCTTGAACCGAATGCTCCTCCATCCGGCCTCACTGGTCGTGCCCATGACGGACATCGGCCCGGCGCGCGGCGGCGCAGGAACGCCTTCTCCCCTATGGTGCGATCGCGGCGAGTTCGCCGAAGACGGGGACATGCACCTGACTCAGGTGGTCGGGCATACGCCTGTTCCGACTGTATTGCTTGAGCATGATGCGTGGTTCTGCGACACTTTCTCCACGATGAGCAACGGTACTCCCATCGGCGACGGGTCTCTGCTCATGTATTCGGAGAGCGGATTCTATCCAGTGCCTCTTCTTGGCTGATTTGCTTTCGTCCGGCCTGCTTCCTTTTTTTTCAAGGCGCGATTAGAATCAAAGACAAACAACACTCGTCGAAAGAACACCAAAACATTGACGACATCCAGCCGAACAGCACAAGCGAAACGCCGGAGACGCACCCCAGACGGACGATTCGCAGACGAACTCAACAGCTTCGGCTTCCCCGACGCGGCAACACTAAGCGCATACGAGCAACAGACCTCGCAGATCCCAGTACTCCAGCGCCTGCAAAAGCACGGCAAAATCACCCCATCACCAATCACGCTGCCGGACGGATGGACGGAAGCCGGAACAAAACATGACGGCAACGCCGACGGATATGGCAGCTACCATGAGGACACACGCCGTTTCACAGGCCCCGACAACAGCACCCTGACGGTCACGCACAGTTCGGGATTCGAAAAAGATTTCGGCCTATACGACTACCAGACCGTCGAATACCAGTCCGGCAACGTCACCATCAAACGAATCATCCCACCCACCTCAAACCCTGACATCAACGAGCTGGAGGAAACAGGCCAACGGCTCGAACGGCAGCGCGCGGAACTCAACGCACACGCTTCCGGACGGTGGAGCGCTCCCATAACGCGGCTTACAGCATCCACCAGCGAGACAGGCTACACGTTCATCCTACCGGAATACGGGGAGCCGCCGAAGAAGCCGGTACTCCCATGGAACCGAGCCGCATGGGACAAGGCACGAAAGCAGGAAAAAGAAAACAGAAAGTCTGGTGTGGCTGAGATTCCGCCCCGTTGATCCGCTTCTCCTGCAATGCCGCGAACAGGCGCCCTGTCGCGCCGTTCCTGGACCAGCGGTTGAACAGTTGGCAGACGGTGACCCACTTGCCGCAGCACTCCGGCAGGTCCCTCCACGGGCTCCCGTGCGGCACATCCACGGCAGGGCGTTGACGAACGTGTGGTTGTCGACCGCCACGTTGCCGTGCTATCGCGGCAACGGATGCGCGACCCTCATGAACCGGTCAGGCGTGATGTCATACCTCGGCGTACGCATACGACAATCATCACGCAAAACTTAAATAGGGTAAACACACCCCTAGTTTTTTTGATATTCGCCGACCCGTTTCCTTTTTTTGGGGAGGCGGGTTTTGTCTTATCCTATTTGTCTGTTATACTGAATATGTCCACATAAAAACGAAAGAGGAAACCATGAAGCGCTACGCCATCAACTATGAGGAAACCTACTCAGGCACCTTCACCGTCGAACTCGACGACGACTCCACCGAACAGGATGCCATCAACGAACTCCTCAACAACGCCGACGAATACCGTCTAGGCGAACAGGTCGAACTCAGCGACAGTGACGCACAGGTCATCAAGACCGAAAATGTGGAGGACTGACTCATGACGGACACTATGGAACAGGTCACGGAAGATGTACTCGACGCTTTCAAGCGGAACGGCTGGATTGTCGTCGCGCCGAAGGAATGGAACTGACAAAATGAAAACACGCGACATCCTCATCACCGTCACCCGCACACTGACGGGCTGGCATGTGTACAACGACCACCAGTTCGGACGCATCACCGCGTGCGACCCCCAAGCGGGATACGAGATTACCGTCAACCTTCCCGACAGCGACACCATCCGCATCGTCCGCACGCAGTACGAGCTTGTCGAGGATAACACCGTCCTCGATACAGCCGACATGGGCGAGGAGCAGGCATTGGACGAACTGGCCCGACTGCTGTCCTCGCCCATGTCGCGCACCGACCGGCTCATGCGGTTGAAAGACAAGTTCGACAGGACCGCCGAATGGTGCCGGAACACGCTTGGCGACGAACAGGAGGCGAAGGATGTGGAAGACATGGCCGAACACTACATGCATGTGTGCGAATCCTGCAACAAATACTCCGGACACGACCCGGTGTCCGTGTTCGAGGGGTGGCTGCTGGGCGAGGAACTCGGCACCCCGTATGAGACGCGCCGTCAGGCCGCATCGCACATGCTGTCCAACGTGCACCGACTGGACAAGGACTGAACAATGCTGAAAATCGAGAAGACGCTGCAATCCATCCGCGACCTATTGGACAGGCTGGGCAAGGAAGGCGTGGAGTTCGCTCTGGTCGAATCGGAATACTCCGACTACGTAGCGGACATCCGCAACCCTAACAAGGTGTACGTGTTCCTTGAATGCTCGATTCGTCCGAACGGCACCTTCGTCTGGCGGGATTACGACCATCATAAAGGAGTCTGCGACTTCGACGAATTCCGCGTGCGGATAATCACCCTCACAGCGAACAAATACCTCGACAAGGCGAAAGACAAGCGCAAAAAGTGGGCGAGCCTGTGCGACGGTACGGATACGCCAATGCCTGATTCGCTGTCCGTCGCCGTATCCGACATGGAAGACAAGGCCAACCGTCTGAAAGCGTTGCTGGAACCCGACGACCCGCCGCTGCTGGACGGGCGGGACATCGCAATCCTGAAAGACCTTAAACCGTATGGCGTGGTCAAACCGGCGGAGGAATCGCAACGACTACGGGAGCTGGGCGTGCTGGAACGCAGATACTACATCGACCAAGTGTTCGACGCGCTGACCGACAAGGGCGAGAAGGCATTGGAATTCGCGTCGCACGTAGAACGGACGAAAAGGAGACGATCATCATGAAAACAGCATCTTTCCACACGACCGCCCGCAAGGCGATACTCGCTACACTGCAAACCAACCGAGACGACCTGCGCGTGCGCGATACGCGCGAATGGCGCTTTCTTACCGACGAGGAATTCCGACGGCTCGGCCATGCGAAGCCGTCGGACGTGTCGTATGCGGGCGATCTGGACGACTACGGCATGTTCGACGGCACCTGGCGTGCGGCCGTGGATTGCGGCGACGCGTTGCCTCATGCGAGCGAATACAGCATATCCGGCATGCTCATCGCATTCGACGACAAGACCGTATGGGAGACGGTATGCGCCGGACTTGACCTGTTAGGCAAGGAATGAAAAGGAACCATCATGAACGCGAACGAAACCTGCGAAGATTCAATCCACGGCCCGTACGAGCCGGATGACGTGGCTGACCACTGCGGCGGTTGCGGCATACCGTTGTGTGAGGAGCATGCGAGGAAATGCCCCTGTTGCGGGCGCGTCAACTGCACGGACTGCGGCGAGATATGTGAGGCCTGCTGGCGTCTGGTATGCCGTGAGCACGCCAAGTGGAATCCCGAATACGCGCAATACGAATGCCCCGCATGCTACGACCGTTGGGATTGCGGGGAAAGGTAGAGAGGACGATGAACCCGAACGAAAACGAGCCGACACCACCGCTCACCGACGAGGAGCGTGAGCATAGGCGTGTCCGCTATGCCCAGTATTGGGCGAGCAAACGCGTCGCTGACGAGTTCGCCGGCGCGATTCTCATGCCAGATTGACACTCCCGTGGTTGAAACCACGGGATTCCTGCGAACTGGGCTTGCTTGGAT
>OGCN01002513.1_pt1 | contig 19720 bp, 20 predicted proteins | sample 1570181 | NCBI WGS metagenome assembly OGCN01 (sample SAMEA4370584, study PRJEB24528) | human gut metagenome | reverse complement strand
GAAGCCCGTAAAATCAAGGCTTCACAAAATCTTCACAAAATAATTAGCACTCACCACTTGACAGTGCTAATAATAGGTGCTATAGTACAACTAGAACAAAGGAAGAGGAACAAAAAGAAGAGTTCCGAATCCGGAGTTGAAAATGTTGATAACACTCAGGAGCAATCCGAAAGTGTTTGATTAGATTTTAAGATATCTTTTGAAAGGAGATATGACTTATGTTAATGCCTAGTATTTTTGGAGAGAATTTGGTAGATGACTTTTTTGGATTCCCATTTGATGGAGATTATAATTATAATGCAGCAGGTTTGATGACCACAGATGTGAAAGACACAGATCATGGTTATGAAGTAACGATGAACATGCCGGGAGTAAAGAAGGAAGATGTGAAAGCTGAACTGAAGGATGGCTACTTGACCGTCAGTGCTGTATCGAATAAGCAGACAGATGAGAAGAACTCGGAGGGCAAGTATCTCAGACGTGAACGTTACAGCGGTTCATGCAGCAGAAGCTTCTATGTTGGTGAAGGTGTTAAACAGGAAGACATCAAGGCTAAGTTCGAGGATGGCACCTTGAAGCTTGAAATTCCGAAAGAGGAAGCAAAGCCTGCAGTAGAGCAGAAGAAATATATATCCATTGAGGGATAATGATTCATCGACTCAGATGTTTTTAGACAATAACAGTTAACAGATTGGAATATAGATATTTGATTGAAAAGGAGATATGACTTATGTTACCTAGCATTTTTAACAATAATTTATTTGATGATTTCTTTGGTTTTCCATTTTATTATGACAACAGAGCAGAAGATAAGGCAGAGAAGAAACTGTATGGTCACCATGCAGGCAATCTGATGAAGACAGATATCAAGGAACTGGACAATGGCTATGAACTTGAGATTGATCTTCCGGGCTTCAAGAAAGACGAGATTAAGGCTGAATTGAATAATGGTTACCTGACCGTCAGTGCAGCAAAGGGTCTTGATGAAGATAAGGAAGACAAGAAGACAGGCAAGTACATCAGACGTGAGCGTTATGCAGGCGCATGTCAGAGAAGCTATTATGTTGGCGAAGATATCACAGAAGAGGATATCAAGGCATCCTTTGAACATGGTATTCTGACACTGTTCGTACCTAAGAAAGAAGCAAAACCTGCTGTAGAAGAGAAGAAATATATCTCTATCCAGTAAAAAATAAATGTATATGAAGCGCAGGAATTGTAAGCAAGTCCTGAATCAAAAAGGCCGCAGCCCATTTGGACTGCGGCCTTTCGCTGCTTTTAGGGTTTTAAATAAATCGGATGCAAAAATGTAATAAGTTATGTCGCCGCGGTTATACCTCAATATTAAAACGGGCATTTTACAACACCATTTTCTGTTGCTATACTCATAGTAAAGATAAGAATCATAGTGATATATTTGACAGTAAATAATGGGGGATGAGTATGAATCAGAGTTTATATCCGCATCTTTTTCAGCCGCTGACGATTCGCGGCGTGACATTGAAAAACAGATTGGAATATGCGCCGACGGTTGTTCTGAAGTGTAATGCGGACGGATGAATATGTTGGAGCTGTTTAGAATCAGCTTCAAAAGTTGGAAGGCTTTATAATCTTAGAATTAGAGACGATTTTGGATTATAAAGCCTTTTTTGTGGATAAAAATGTCAATTTATATAGATGTGGTTGAAAAGTTGTCGAATCTTGTCGAAATGTTGTGGGCAAACAGGGTCTGTGCTCTGGAACTGTCACATTCCCTGGAAATCTGAAGGGTGCAGTAGCTCTTTAATGCGGAGCGGATCTGCAAGGTTTCATTCACGTCATCGACATGAAGGTGCTGATCGGCTTGTTGACCGGTATATCGGTATGTAGTATTATATGAGTTGAAAAAATGGACAGTTAAAGAGAAAGGCGAAGCATAGCGAATGATAGTTGCAACGGTATTTGGAAAGATTATTTCTATTTTTATTATTATGATTGTAGGCGTGATCTGTTGTAAGATGGGAATCATTGATGATTATACAAAACAGCGTTTGTCCAGACTGAGTACACTGGTTGTGAATCCTATTTTGATTTTTACTTCCTTTCAGATGGAGTATGACAGTGAGTTGCTGAAAAAAATGGGCCTTCTTTTTGTGTTGGCCGTCATCAGTTATCTGATTTCCATTATGATTGGTCATTTCCTTTTGCATGAGAGAGAAGGGTATGATCTGTCAATCGAGAAGTTTGCAGTGACCTATGATAACTGTGGATTTATAGGGGTTCCGCTTGGTTATGCGCTTTTTGGAAATATCGGTGTTATCTATGCAACCGTGTTTGTCGCCGTTTTTCATATTTTCTGCTGGACACATGGCATCATGCTGTTGGATAAAGGCGGTTTTCAGCTGAAGAAGCTGATTAATCCGTGCCTCATTGCGGTCATCGCAGGTATGGTATTCTTTATTTTTCAGATTCGTCTGCCGGAAAGTATTGATTTTGCAATGGGTGCCATTGGCGATATGAATACGCCGCTGGCGATGCTTTTGTCCGGCGCGATTATGACACAGCTGAATTTTAAGGAGGTTTTGACAAAAAGAAGACTCTTTTTCGTGGCGTTACTGCGCCTGATCGTTTCGGCAGGTCTGTTCTGTTTGTTACTGAGATTTCTGCCGATTGATGATCAGATGCGGACAGTAGCCGCAGTGACTGCAGCGTGTCCGGCCGGTGCCATGACGATTACGATGGCGATTATGTATGAGCATGATGATCATTATGCGACAGAGCTTTTTACAGTGACAACGCTGCTTTCAATCCTGACAATGCCACTGTGTATGCTGATTGCCGGATAGGGCACTGCGCAGCAATTTTACATGCGAATACGTCACGATGAAAATCAAACTAAATCATAAGCATTTCTTGGTGTGCCGTCGGCAACATGGATAATTCCGCAGTAGCGGAAGCCATAACTGTCGATGGCATTTTGCATTGGCTTGTAGCGTTCACAAAATCTTCACAAAAAAATTAGCACTCACCACTTGACAGTGCTAATAATAGGTGCTATAGTACAACTAGAACAAAGGAAGAGGGAAATAAAAGAGAAAGACTCAGATCCGAAAGTTCAAGAACACAACATTTTTGATAATCAAAAGTGCTAACATATATGGATTCAAAAAAAGGAGAGATGACTTATGTTAAGACCTAGTATTTTTGGAGAAAGCTTTTTAAATGATTGGAACGATTGGGATAACTGGATGAATTTTTCATTCCCGGATGTAGAGAAAAAGTTGTATGGAAAACATGCAGCACATGTAATGAAAACAGATATTAAGGAACATGATGATGGATATGAATTGGTAGTAGATTTACCAGGATTCAAGAAAGATCAGGTTCAGGTAGAATTGAAAGATGGTTATTTGACTATCAGTGCAGAGAAAGGTCTTGAAAAAGACGATAACGAGAAGAAAGGAAAATATCTCAGACAGGAACGTTATTCAGGAAGCACAAGCCGTACATTCTATGTAGGCGAAGACGTTACAGAGAATGACATTCATGGAAAATTTGAGAATGGTATTTTGACACTCGATATCCCGAAGAAAGAGGAGAAGAAAGAAGTGGAAGCGAACCACTTTGTAACCATTGAGGGATAGGATAAAAAGAGCTCCCTGGGAAGTCCTGGGGAGCTTTTTCTAAATAAAAGAAAAATTTTACGTGTTGTTGATTTGAAATAAGTTGATAGATGCTGTTAAAGCAATGCTTTGAAAAAATATCAGGAGGTGATATGAATGGCAAAGAGGGATTATTATGATGTATTAGGGGTTAGTAGAAGTGCAAGTGCCTCAGAGATCAAGAAAGCTTATAGGAAGCTTGCAAAAAAATATCATCCTGATACGAATGCGGGAAATAAAGAAGCAGAACAGAAATTCAAAGAAGTTACAGAAGCATACAATGTATTAAGTGACGAAGAAAAGAAAAAAATGTATGATCAGTTTGGTCATGCAGCATTTGACGGAAGTGCACCAAATGGAGCATATCAAGGTAATGCAGGAAATTATGGTTCTGGTTTTGGCGGCTCTTACAGCGGAGCATATCAAGATGCGAATGGCGCTTATCACGAATATCATTTTAACAGCAGTGATATGGGAGACATTTTTGATGATATGTTTGGAAATATCTTCCATGGTGATGAAAGCGGCAAAGGTTTTGGCAGTTTTAGAAGCGGAAGTACCGGTGGTTTCAAAGGCTTTGGAAGTGGCGGAAGCAAAGGTTTTGGTGGTTTTGGGAATAATGGAAGCCAGGGCTTTGGCGGGCAATATTATCAAAATGCACCACAAAAAGGTTCCGATATTCACGCAGATGTAACAGTAGGATTTGATGAGGCAGCATTTGGCTGTGATAAGATAATTACATTACAAAATCCATCAGATGGAAGCAGTCAGTCGTTAAAAGTACACATTCCGGCTGGTATTGATACCGGAAAAAGTGTACGGCTTCGAGGAAAAGGCCAGCCGGGATTTCAGGGCGGCGAAGCCGGAGATTTGTTCTTGAAAGTGACAGTTGCCAATAAACCAGGATATGAACGAAAAGGTTCTGATGTTTATACAACGATACAAATTCCATATACAACAGCAGTATTCGGAGGCGAAGCAAGAGTACACACGTTGTATGGCGATGTGATGTGCAAGATTAAAGAAGGAACACAGTCAGGAAGCAAGATTCGATTAAGAGGAAAAGGAATTGTTTCTATGAAAAATGCATCCGTGCATGGAGATCAGTATGTCACAGTGGAAATTCAAGTGCCGAAGTATTTGAATCAAGAAGCAAAAGAAAAATTAAAAGAATATCAGAGAGCGTGTGCGTGATAAAAAATAGTACACGCGGATAATAGAAAGAGACTTTACACTATGCTATAATATTTACGATAAAGGTAGAGAGTGTAAAGTCTTTTTTTGCTTTATACAAAAGCCTTTCCATTTTACACAAAGGAAATAAATAAAAATGTCGAATGTAAATGAGTATAATTGGGATAAGTTGTTAAAAATAAAAACAAGTGGCAGAGATGATACAAAAGCAGACCAATATTGCTATCCGTATGAACCTACGCCATATTGTGTACTTGAGAGACTGGCAAACAGCGGGTATATCAAGAAAAATAATTGTGTGATCGATTATGGCTGCGGAAAGGGCAGGGTTGATTTTTTCTTATCTTATCAGACAAGATGTAAAAGTGTCGGAATAGAATATGATGAACGGATTTACAAAGATGCCTGCAATAATCAAGACACTGCCGTTTCCGGTTCAAGAACCGAATTTTTACTTCAAAAAGCAGAAACATATTCATTAGAAAAACGAGAAGACAGGATGTTTTTCTTCAATCCATTTTCAATAGAAATATTGAGAAATGTAATAGCTCGAATTGTTCAATCATATTATGCAGAACCAAGACAAATATTGTTGTTTTTCTACTATCCGTCAGATGAGTATATTGCGTATCTGATGACGGTAGATGAATTGACATTTGTTGACGAGATCGAGTGTATGGATTTGTTTGAAGGAAACAATAAACGTGAACGAATTATGATTTTCGAGATAGGAAATGAGTAGAAAAATAATGGATTTGTGTTGAAAATGTTGCCGGAAATTGTAAAGCATGTGGATATTTGTTATAATAAAAAATATTTGCAATTCAAAGGGGAAAATACAAGTAGAAAGGAATAGAGAAATGAAAGAAAAAATTCATGCATTGACAGAAGAAATGTTGGAAAATATGGGGAGATTGGTAGCAATTGATTCTCAGCTGGGGACACCAGAGGAAGGAAAACCATTTGGTGAGGGACCTGCAAAAGCTTTAGAGGAAGGGCTTAGGATTGCGGAAGAGCTTGGATTTAAAACAGTAAATCTGGACAATTATTGTGGATATGCAGAGATGGGAGAGGGCGAGGAAATCATCGGAATCGCAGGACATCTTGATATTGTTCCAGTAGGTGGAGACTGGAATTATGATCCATTTAAGCTTACAAGAGATGGAGATTATGTATATGGACGTGGAACAACGGATGACAAAGGTCCGGTTATAGAGGCACTTTATGCAATGAAATTGTTGCGTGATTCTGGAATTAAAATGAATAAACGTGTCCGTCTCATTATGGGATGTAATGAAGAAAATGGATCAAAATGTATGGAGCACTATAATGAGGTCGCAGAAGAATTATCCTGTGGATTTACTCCGGATGCAAGCTATCCATGTATCCATGGTGAAAAAGGACACATGGCTATGATGGCGTATTCTAAAAATACAAAAATCATTTCCATGAATGGTGGATTTGTTTCAAATGCTGTATGTGATACATGCACAACAGTGATTCCAAGTGAAGCCGGTCTGAAAGAAAAACTTGAGAAAACATTTGCTGAAACAAAACTCCAGGAATATAAATTGACAGAAGAAAACGGAGAAATCAGCATTTATGCAAAAGGAGTACCGGCACATGCAAGTACCCCAACTCTTGGAGTAAATGCAGCAGGTGTGACATGTGAGTGTCTTGAAAAGGCAGGTTTTGAAGATGATTTTGTGAAGTTCTATAATACGCATATCGGTACTGCGTGTGATGGCGCAGGTGTAGGACTAAAAATAGCAGATCAGTATGGTGATTTGACATTTTGTAATGGAATAGTTAAGACAGAAGATGGTGTTATTTCATGCACAATTGATATCCGAGTACCGGTGACATTGAAGGCAGAAGATGTCCGTAAAATGTGCGAAGATAAATTAGAAGACGAAAATGGACGTATTGAGATATTAGAAATCGGAGATCCATTATTTTATCCAAGAGAATCACCACTTGTAAATGCTTTATATAAAGCATATGTAGATGTGACTGGAGATACAGAGAATGAACCAATGGTAATCGGCGGTGGAACTTATGCAAAATCATTGAAAAATATAATTGCATTTGGACCGGAGAAGGTTGGTATGGATTATCGTATTCATGGTGCGGATGAATTTATTCTTGTTTCTGAGATGGAGGAAACTGTGCTGATTTATATGGAGGCAATTAAGAATTTGCTTGCTATTTAGTTCATTAGGTGGCAATACATTCCTTACAAAAAATTGATATAAGAATTCTTGCTCAGATTCCATGAGCGGGAGACACATAAGAGCGTAGATTTTTGCTAAAAGCAAATGAATTTGAACTCAAACTTGCTGCTACGCAGCTTCAAACACGTTCGTTCAAATTCATTAACGCAAAAATTTACGCTCTAAGTGTCTCCAACGCTCACTCCATATTCGCTCGAATTTCTTATATCAATTTTTTTGTAAGTAATGTATCGGCTCAACTTGTGAACTAAATAGCAACTCAAAGGATATGGGGAAAGATATCTGCGATAGTGAATTTTAGGGTATTGAAGATGCAAAATTTTGATTGGGAGTATCTGCAAAGCATTGAAAGAGCAAGTTGAGGATGCGTAATTTTACTGGGGAGCATCTTCATGTTATCGAAAATGTGGGATGTAGATGCAAAATTTGCAAAGGGAGTATCTTTAAATCCAAGAAAAGGCAAGATGCAGATGTAATTGTACATGACAGGCAGGCTGAAAAGTATCTGCAAGTTCGAAGAAAAGCAAGTTGCAGATACATTAGTCAAGAAAAGAGCATCTGCAACAGAAAATATCAAGGTCTTGCAGATACATCAGTTGCCACAAAGACATCTATAACACGGAATAAGCGAGATGTGTAGATACATGAGGTGCCAGCGCCTGTCCAGTAAAGCTCTGCTTTTTAATTCATATCCAATATTTTCTCAGGGACGCTTATCCAACTTAGTGAACTAAATAGCAAACTTCTTTTTCTCCACCACCCAAATCGCAATCGAAAAAATAACTGCAATATAATCTGTCAGTGCCTGTCCGTAAATAACACCATTCAGTCCGAATAATGCATTGAGCAGATACAATAGCGGAATCAAAAGCAATCCCTGACGAAGGATGGAAAGTATAGTCGCAGGAAGTGCATTTCCAGTTGATTGCATACAGTTCATATTTACGAACAACAGACCGATGACCGGACCGGACAACATATAAGCAACAAGCATTAGAACACCATAGTGAACCACATCTGCATCGGAAATAAAGAGACGGATGATTGGCTCGCGAAGAACGAAGAAAAGTATTGTTGAGAGTACGCCTACAATCAGACAACATTTCTTGGTAAAACGCTCGATTGATACGAAACGCACATGATTTCCAGAACCATAGTTATATCCAAGTAAAGGCTGTACACCATTTGCCAATCCCATTTGCAAAAATGAGATAAACATATTCGCTTTGAATACAATTCCGATTGCTGCGACAGGTGCATTGCCGTATGCGACCAGAATTTGATTCAGGACAATGGTAGAGATGCTCATCAGTGCAGAAAAGATGGCAGTTGGGAGCCCGGTAGCACATACTTGAGTCAATAAATGGTTTTTGCATTGAAAATATTTTGGATGAATAGAAAAGCGTAGACTTTTCTTCAAAAAATACCAGAGATAATATAAACTTGCAAGTATATTTCCAAGCGTTGTTGCAATTGCAGCTCCGGCAGCGCCCATTCCAAATACACTGATAAATACAGGGTCGAGGATAATGTTAGCAAAAGTACCGATCATACTTCCAATCATAGCTTCCTTACTGGCACCTTCGGCTCTTACAACAAAACTGGCAGCGGCGGACCAAATGATAAATGGTGCACCATAGGCAATATGGAACATATATCCTCTTGCCAAATCATAAGTCTGTACATTTGCACCGAACACGGATAATATAGGGTTCATAAACAAAAATAAAATTAGTGTAAATATAACACCGACAAATAAAGATGCGTATGTAACAAATGCAGATGTATTTTTTACACGTTTTTCATTTTGCTCGCCCATTGCAATAGAAGCAACAGCACTTCCACCCATGCCGAACATGTTGGCAAATGCCATGAAAAGAATGAAAATCGGGTTGGTGAGGCTGACGGCCGCAACCTGAAGCGGGTCTCCGGTCTGTCCAACAAAAAATGTATCAGCCATGTTGTATACAACGGTTACGAGACTGCTGATGACACTTGGAATTGCCATTTGTGCAACAGCTTTGGAAACCTTCATGGAGTTCATTAATTCATCTTGTGATGTAGTTTCGTTCATAATATGATATCCTTTCTAGTATTATTCTTATAAGTTATGATTTTCCATCAATGTATTTCATATCCTCGATATTAGTCTGAAGAACGATATAAAGAAGATAGATTTTATAGATTAGCGGAATCAAGATTTTTTAACATGATATCAGCAATGCGAAGAAATTCAGCTTGTTCTTTAGGTGAGAGTCCATGCAATAAAAGGGCTTCGGATTCTGTGATTTCATCTCGTAGTGTATCTTTGATACGTTGTGCTTTTTCTGTAAATACGATTTTTTTATATCGACCATCCGTTTTTTCTGGAATTCTGCAAATAAGTTCTTTTTTCTCAAGAGCCTTTAAAAGCTCCGTTGCGGTAGAAGGACGAAGTCCAAATTCTAATTCAATTTCTTTTTGATATACAGAGTGATTTGAAGATTCGACTATAATATAGTCCAGAATATTTCCCTGTGCGCCACTGATTCCGACAGATTCTTGAATTGCATGGGAACGCCGGCGCAGACGGTTTGAAATTTGATTAATTATTTTGCCTGTTTCCAAAATAAGTACCTCCTTACAAAATAGTTCGGTTCCTAAGTATATTAGTGCGAAGTAGTATAAATGTCAAGAGGGGAAAACGCCGTCCCTATTTGGCTTCCTCTTGACAATACAAAAATAATTGTGATAAACTTGTTTATGGATAAACAGTTCAACAATGAACAATTTAAAAACGAACAGTTCTTTTTTGAACAAATAAATTGATTAAAACTTGAACGAAAGGTGGAGAGACATTTGTGTGAAGAACAAATCCATGTTGGTCATCAAATACACAAAATGGACAGGACAATATCAAAATTGTTAGAGACGCGTGTAAAGGACGAAGGGCTGGATGAGGCTACACTGATGCATGGATGGATATTGCGTTATCTGTACGAGCATCAGGAGCAGGATATTTATCAGAAAGATATTGAGAAATATTTTGGGATATGTCGTTCGGGAGTGACCAGTATCATTCAGGCTTTGGAAAAGAAGGGGCAGGTTTACCGTGCTTCGGTAGAAACTGATGCCAGATTAAAGAAAGTTATGTTGACGGAAAAGGGCAAGTTAAGTCATGAAAAACTTGGAGAGATTTTCCAAAAGATGGATGCAGATCTTGAAGAAGGAATTTCAGAAGAAGAAATCCAGGCATTTATGAAGGTAATCAATAAGGTTTATTGTAATATTGAAAAAATGAAAGGAGAGAATCTATGATTCGTACTTTATTAAAAGAAGTAAAAGAGTATAAGGCAGCATCGATCGCGACACCAATTTTTATGATTCTGGAAGTATTGTTTGAAACATTGATTCCATTTTTAATGGCATCGATCATTGACAAAGGGGTTAATACCGGAGACATCAACCATATTTATAAGGTTGGCGGGATTATGATCGTTGCGGCAGCATTAGGTCTGATTGCGGGAATGGCCGGAGGACGTTATGGAGCGAAGGCTTCTACCGGATTTGCAAAGAATTTGAGAAATACGATGTTTGATCATATTCAGACATTTTCATTTGCAAATATCGATCATTTCAGCACAGCAGGATTGGTTACACGTCTGACAACAGATGTGACAAACGTACAAAATGCATATCAGATGGTTCTGCGTATGATGATGAGGGCACCGGCGAGTATGATCTGCGCCATGGTCATGGCATTTGCAATCAATGCAAGAATGGCAAGTATTTATCTTGTCGCAGTTATAATTCTGGGAATCATTTTATTTTTCATTATCCGCCATGCAACAGCCTATTTCCAGCAGGCATTTCCGAAATACGATGCATTGAATGAATCTGTTCAGGAAAATGTATCTGCGATTCGTGTTGTAAAAGCATATGTAAGAGAAGAGCAGGAGACAAGTAAATTTCAGCGTGCGAGCAAAAACATTTATGACATTTTTGTAAAGGCGGAAAAGAACGTTGTGTGGAATGCTCCAATCATGATGTTTACGGTATATACCTGTATCATTCTGATTAGTTGGTTTGGAGCAAAAATGATAGTAGTTGATTCTCTGACGACAGGAGAGTTGATGAGTCTTCTTGCATATTGTATGAATATTTTGATGAGTTTAATGATGCTGTCTATGGTGTTTGTCATGATTTCCATGAGTATGGCCAGCATGCGCCGTATCGCAGAAGTGTTAAATGAAACAACAGATATTCACAATCCGGAAAATCCGATTTACGAAGTTTCGGATGGAAGCATCGAATTTAAAAATGTAGATTTTTCTTACAAAAAAGACAGTGCAGAAAAAGTTTTGAAAAATATTAATCTGGATATTCATTCAGGTGAAACAATCGGAATCATCGGAGGAACCGGTAGTGCAAAAACGAGCCTTGTCAATTTGATCAGCCGTCTGTACGACGTGTCGGATGGAGAGATTCTGGTTGGCGGAAAAAATGTAAAAGAATACGATTTGGACGTACTGAGAAATCAGGTTTCGGTTGTGCTTCAGAACAATGTATTATTTACCGGAAGTATTTTAGACAACCTTCGCTGGGGAAATAAAGAGGCTTCGGATGAGGAATGTATTCAGGCATGTAAATTGGCATGTGCCGATGAATTTATCGAGCGTTTCCCACAGAAATACAATACACATATTGAGCAAGGTGGAAATAACGTATCCGGTGGTCAGAAACAGAGACTTTGTATTGCAAGAGCATTGTTGAAAAAACCGAAGATATTAATTTTGGATGACAGTACGAGTGCTGTCGATACAGCGACAGATGCAAAGATACGCCGTGCATTTAGAGAGGAAATTCCAGACACAACAAAGCTTATCATTGCACAGCGTGTATCCAGTGTACAGGATGCAGATCGTATCATTGTTATGGATGAAGGCCAGATCAATGGATTTGGTACGCATGAAGAACTACTCAAGACAAATGAGATTTATCGCGAGGTATATGAATCACAGACACAAGGCGGCGGAGATTTTGACGAAAATGGAGGTGAAGCATAATGCCAAGACCAATGGGAAAACCACAGAATAAAGTTAAAAATCCAGGGAAATTACTCATGCGATTGATGAATTACATTTTCCGGGATTATAAATTTCATTGTATTGCAGTATTCATTCTCATTTTTGTAGGCGTTATTGCAAATGTACAAGGAACGATGTTTACAAGAGATTTGATCGATAAATATATAACACCATTTCTTTTGTCCAGCGATACACCGAATTTTTCGCCACTGGCACATGCAATTGCAAGAGTTGCAGTATTTTATGGTATTGGAATTGTAGCAACATATGCATACAATCGTATTATGATAAATGTTACTCAGGGTATGATGATGAATATGCGAAATGAAATGTTTGAACATATGGAAAAGCTTCCTATCAAATATTTTGACACGCATGCACATGGTGATATTATGTCAATCTATACAAATGATATTGATACGCTGCGCCAAATGGTCAGCCAGAGTATCCCGCAGATTATCAATAGTGGATTTACAATCATCAGTGTATTTATCAGTATGTTGATTTTAAATATTCCATTGACGATTGTGACACTTATTATGGTTGCAATCATGATTTGGGGAACAAAGAAATCTGCCGGACAGAGTGGAAAATATTTCCTGGAACAGCAGAGAAATCTTGGTAAAGTAAATGGATATATCGAAGAGATGATGAATGGTCAGAAGGTTGTAAAAGTATTCTGCCACGAAGAAGAAAGCAAAAAAGAGTTTAAAGAATTAAATGAAGCTTTGTTTGTAAGTGCAGACCGTGCAAATACATTTGCCAACTTCCTTGGACCTATGAATGCACAAATCGGAAATATCAGTTATGTAATCTGTGCAATCGTTGGAGGAGCACTTGCATTAAATAGTGTCGGCGGATTTACGTTGGGAGGACTTGCAAGTTTCCTGACATTTAATAAGAGCTTTAGCATGCCAATCAACCAGGTCAGCCAGCAGATGAATGCGATTGTAATGGCACTTGCCGGTGCGGAACGTATCTTTACATTGCTGGATGAGAAAGTGGAAGTAGATGATGGTTACGTCACATTAGTAAATGCAAAAGAGGAAAATGGAAAGCTTGTAGAGAGTGAAAAACGTACAGGACGCTGGGCTTGGAAGCATATTCATCAGGCAGATGGTTCCGTAGATTATATTGAACTTCAGGGAAATGTTGTCTTTGACGGAGTAGATTTCGGATACAATGATGATAAGATTGTGCTTCACGATGTGAAATTATATGCGGAGCCGGGGCAGAAGATTGCGTTCGTTGGTTCTACAGGGGCAGGAAAAACAACCATTACAAACTTGATTAACCGTTTCTATGATATTCAGGATGGCAAAATCCGATACGATGGAATCAACATCAACAAGATAAAAAAAGCAGACCTGCGTCATTCGCTTGGAATTGTATTGCAGGATACACATTTATTTACAGGAACAGTAAAAGAAAATATTCGTTTTGGAAAATTGGATGCCACAGATGAAGAAATCATTGCAGCAGCAAAACTTGCAAATGCAGATGGATTCATCCGCAGACTTCCGGACGGATACGATACAATGATCACTGGCGACGGAGCAAACTTAAGTCAGGGACAAAGACAGCTGTTAGCAATCGCCAGAGCAGCTGTGGCAGATCCGCCGGTATTGATTTTGGATGAGGCGACAAGCTCAATTGATACACGTACAGAGCGTATCATTCAGGAAAGTATGGACAGATTGATGCATGGACGTACAACATTTGTTATTGCACATCGTCTGTCAACAGTCCGTAACTCTGATTGTATCATGGTTCTCGAACAAGGTAGAATTATTGAAAGAGGTACACATGATCAGTTGATTGAAGAGAAAGGGAAGTATTACCAGTTGTATACGGGAAATGCGATTTCGGCGTAGGGGCTATTTAGTTCATTAATTAACGATAAGGTACTACGCGAAAATAAATTGGATACATTTCTGTTCAGATTTAAGTCGGAGGGAAATACATAAAGGTGTAGATTTTGGTTAAATACAATAAACTTGAACTCAAACTCACTGCTTCGCAGTTCAAACACGTTCGTTCAAGTTTATTAACCCCAAAATCTACGCCTTAAGTATTTCCAACTCCTCTATCATATTCACTGAAATGTATCCAATTGGTTTTCGTTTTGTACGTTATCGAATGCTTGATGAATTAAATAGTAGAACTTTACTGGACGAGCGTTGCGGATATATCATTTTGATGGGGGTATCTGCGATAATGGATTTGATGGAATTGAAGATGCGTAATTTCTGCAGGATGTATCTGCAAGTTATAGAAAGAGCAAGTTGAGGATGCACAATTTCAATGAGAAGCATCCTCATGTTATCGAAAATGTGGGATGTAGATGCAATTGTATATAGTAGGCAGGCTGAAAAGCATCTGCAAGTTCAAAGAAAAGTAAGTTGCAGATACGTTGGTCCCCAAAAGAGCATCTGCAATAGTGAATATTAAAGTCTTGCAGATACATCGGTCTAAAAAAGAGCATCTGCAATGGCGAATAAACCGAGAATATAGATACATCAGATACCAGAAAAATGAATCTACTCATCCCTCCATCTATTTTAATCACGGTGCACCTCCAAGAAAGAAAAGACTATGCAATCCAGCGAATTGGAGTCGGGTTTGCCCGACGAAGCTGAGCTGGATTGCATAGTCTTTTCTTGCTTGGAGGCTGTCGTGAATTAAATACGTAAATAGCAACTTCCACTTGACATTTGCAAAACATAGCATTATTATGAACATATGAACAGATACTCATATGTTAAAAAGAAGGAGGACACACAAATGGCGATACACGATGTAGAATGTTGTGAAGAATACCAGACTCATGAAGAATTATTAAAGCTTGTTCATGAGCAGATGCCGGATGAAGACGAGTTATATGATTTGGCAGAGTTGTTTAAGGTATTTGGAGATTCAACAAGAATCAGAATTTTATTTGTGCTATTTGAATCAGAAGTGTGTGTGTGTGACCTGGCAGAAGCATTGAATATGACGCAGTCAGCAATTTCACATCAGCTTCGAATTTTGAAACAGTCAAAATTGGTAACGAGCAGAAGAGATGGTAAGCAAGTGTTTTACTCACTGGCGGATGGTCATGTAAGAACGATCATTGCACAGGGGAGAGAACATATAGAAGAATAAAAGAAAGGAAGTCAAATATTATGAAGAAAAAATTCAAATTACAGGATCTGGATTGTGCAAACTGTGCAGCTAAAATGGAGGAAGCTATCAAAAAAATTGATGGTGTGAATGATGCAAGCGTAAGCTTTATGATGCAAAAGATGACAATTGATGCAGATGATGCAAGATTTGATGAGATTGTAAAAGAAGCAGTTGCTATCTGTGCAAAAGTTGAGCCGGATTGTAAAGTGATACTGTAATTATTCAGATTCTATGTTATAAAATCCAGCATAGTTGTGAATTAATAAAAGAAAAATCAGATTTTAGGAGGAATTATGACAAAGAAACAAAAAAAGATGTTATACCGAATCATCATAACATTTATTTTATTTTCAATATTGATGGTCACAGAGCATTTAGGTATGTTGGAAAAATTTAATACGATTGTATTATTTATCATTTATTTAATTCCTTATCTGGTTATTGGATATGATATTGTATGGAAGGCAGCCCGAAATATCAAAAATGGACAGATATTTGATGAGAACTTTTTAATGATGATTGCAACTTTTGGTGCTTTCGGAGTGCAGGAATATTCAGAAGCAGTAGCAGTTATGTTGTTCTATCAGGTAGGCGAATTGTTTCAGGGATATGCGGTTGGTAAATCGCGCCAGTCTATTTCAGCCATGATGGACATTTGCCCGGAATATGCAAATGTGGAAGAAGATGGAAATCTTGTTCAGGTAGACCCGGATGATGTGGAAATCGGAACCGTGATCGTGATAAAGCCGGGTGAACGTATTCCACTGGATGGCGTTGTTGTAGAAGGTGAATCCATGATCGATACTGCGGCATTGACAGGAGAGTCTGTTCCTAGAAGGGCAGTTGCCGGTGATGAGATTATCAGTGGTTGTGTCAATGGAAGCGGTACGTTGAAAGTTCGTACGATAAAAGAATTTGATGATTCTACAGTTGCAAAGATTTTAGAACTTGTTGAAAATGCAAGCAGTAAGAAATCGAAAACAGAAAATTTCATTACGAGATTTGCAAAATATTATACACCGGTTGTAACGATCGGTGCAGTTATTCTGGCGGTTCTGCCACCGTTAATCCTCGGCGGAGGTTGGGGAGACTGGATTCAGAGGGCATGCATTTTCCTTGTTATCTCATGCCCATGTGCACTTGTTATTTCCGTACCGCTTGGATTTTTCGGTGGAATCGGAGCAGCATCTAAGATTGGTGTACTTGTAAAAGGAAGTAACTACTTAGAAGCCGTTGCGGAGATGACAACGATTGTATTTGACAAAACAGGTACATTGACAAAAGGCGAATTCAAAGTATCCGAGTTGAAACCAGCCAATTGTACAGAAGCGGAATTGTTGGAGCTTGCGGCATTGGGAGAAGGGTATTCTACACATCCGATTGCAAATTCTATCAAAGAAGCATATGCACAAAATATTGATATGAATCGTGTGTCAGATGCGGAAGAAGAAGCCGGACACGGTGTAAATGTTAAGATTGACGGTCAGGAAGTGCTAATTGGTAATGAGAAACTGATGAAAGCACATCAGGTTGAATATGTACCATGCGAGAGTGCAGGAACAATCGTATATGTTGCAAAAGCAGGAACATTTGCAGGAGCGATTGTAATTTCCGACACGATTAAAGAAGGTGCCAAAGAGGCAATTCATGATATGAAACAGGTCGGCGTAAAGAAATGCGTTATGTTGACAGGTGACCGTCAGGCAGCAGCACAGGCAGTTGCAGACGAATTGGCTTTGGATGAAGTTCACGCAGAGCTGCTTCCAGGAGACAAAGTATCACAAGTCGAAACTTTGTTGTCAAGTCAGGAAAACAAAGAAAAATTAGCATTTGTTGGAGATGGAATCAATGATGCGCCGGTACTTTCCAGAGCAGACATCGGCATTGCGATGGGAAGCATGGGCTCGGATGCAGCAATCGAAGCTGCAGATGTTGTATTGATGGATGATGATGTGAGAAAGATCGCATCGGTTGTAAGAATTGCAAGAAAAACACTTCGGATTGTAAAACAGAACATTGTATTTGCGCTTGCAGTCAAGGCATTGGTATTAATCTTGGGTGCACTTGGTATGGCAAATATGTGGGAAGCTGTATTTGCAGATGTTGGAGTATCAGTCATTGCAATTTTAAATTCAATGAGAGCGTTGAAATGAACCACAGGGACGGGGATGAATGGCTCTTTTGTGAGCAAAAGAGCCATTCATCCCCGTCCCCAAGTGGCACTACCTATCCCTGTTTGGTCTATTGGCATTTACGATATATATTCCGGCACATACTAAAATTAATGCAATCAGACTTCCAATATTGAATGCCTGTTTTACCTCTCCGAGTATCAGCGCTGATAAAATTACACTGCAAAGAGGATTTACAAATCCAAAAATCGCAACTTTGGAAACATCATTCCATGCAAGAAGTATTGACCAGAGTGTGTAGGCCACAGCTGAAACCATTGCAAGGTAAAATATTATTGCCAGACCTGCGGCAGTCATATTTCCCAGGTGTCCGCCCATTCCAATTCCGATTAAAGTAAGAACAATTCCGCCCATTGTGAATTGGGTTCCGCTTAATACTACAGGTGATACTTTTTTTGAAAAAAGATTGATCAACACAGTAGACATTCCATAAGATAATTGTGCAATTAGGATAAATCCCTCTCCAATTAGTTTGAATCCCATATCCAGGGAATTTCCCATCAGATTAATTACCACTACTCCGGCAAATCCGAGAACACATCCTACAAGTTTTCTGCCTGTCATACGTTCATTTCGAAATATCAGGCAAGACAACAAAATTGCGATAAAATTTCCAAGACCGGTGATGATTCCACCCTTTACTCCGGATGTGTGTGCAACACCAATATAGAAAAAGAAGTATTGTCCGACTGTCTGAGCAAGACACACAGGAATGGCATATTTGAGAAGTTTCCTATCAGGAAGCATCACTTTCTTTTCCTTGATTGATGCAAAAATTAATACCAGAATACCAGCCAGTGTAAAGCGGATTCCGGCAAAGACAATCTGGCTTGCAGTGTCTGAAGAATCGACTTGCAAGATGTGATACCCTGTTTTAATCACGGGGATTGCACTTCCCCACAGGATACAGCATACACAAGCAAGAAGTGCTACAATACCAGTTTGAGTCAATTTGTTTTGTTTTTGTGACATTTTCGTATTTCTCTTTTCATTTAAATTTCGTTATTTCGATTCTTTTTTTGATAAATTTTGATATTTGATATTCTTTGCATAACGTTCATAAACAACATTATCATAAATATAAGACAAATGAAAGAGGGAGTGCCAAATAGTGACGGAACCACTTGGGGACGGGGATGAATGGCTCTTTTGCTCGCAAAAGAGCCATTCATCCCCGTCCCTAGTGGTTCATTCATCCCCGTCCCTAGTGGTCAAACCCCAATACCTGCATATCCTCAGGCAGTGGCGCAATAAAGTCCATATGCTCTCCAGTAATCGGATGAGTAAACTGCATACGATAGGAATGCAGTGCCTGCCGGGTCATAAATTCCATATCCGGATTGTAGAGATAATCCCCAATCAGCGGAAAACCGAGATATTTCATATGAATACGAATCTGATGGGTACGGCCCGTTTCCAGATAAAGGGAGACAAGGCTGTGCCCGTTTTTCTCTTCTAATACCTGATAATGTGTCACGGCTCGTTCACCATGTTCAAAATCGACGGTACGTTCAATGATTGAGCCTGGCTTTCGGGAAAGCGGAGCATCAATCGTACCACAAGGTGGTGTTACCGAACCACGGACGATGGCACGATATTCTCTCGAAATCGTATGTTCTCTTACCATTTGAGAGAGGATACTGGAACTGACCATATGTTTTGCGATAATCGTCAGACCGGAAGTGTCACGGTCCAGGCGGTTGGTACAACGGAAGATAAATGGTTTTCCTTGCTGTTCGTAATACCAGGCCAATGCATTTGCAAGAGAGTTGTAGTAATTATTCTGAGATGGATGGATTGGCATGCCGGCAGGTTTGTTGATGACAAGAATATCTTCATCTTCGTAAATGATATTTAGCGGAAGTTCTGTAGGTGGAATCTTCTCGGAACATTCGTTTTCCTGAATGCGGATAGTAAGCGTGTCATCGGTATGAAGGTGTTCATTTAGATGAAGCCAGACTCCGTTTACAAGAATGCTTTCGTGCATCTTCTTTAACTCCGTAAGATTCTGGCGAGAGTAACCTTGGCGGCGTAAAAACTGTTCGATGCGAAGCCCGGAATCGGATTTAGATATATGGTAAGTGATTGTGCGGTTCATGTAATTTGAAAATCTCCTTTTATAGTCTGAAAATAGTGTATCATATTTGTCAACTAGGGAACCACAGGGAGAGAACCACAGGGACGGGGATGAATGGAACCACGGGGACGGGGATAACTGGCTCTTTTAC
>OGCN01002492.1_pt1 | contig 19863 bp, 17 predicted proteins | sample 1570181 | NCBI WGS metagenome assembly OGCN01 (sample SAMEA4370584, study PRJEB24528) | human gut metagenome | reverse complement strand
TCGGCTTGATATTCTCACCATTTATCTTAATATTGCGGTTTCCTCTCGCAACATATTCTCCATTCTCGTCCTTGAGTATTACAAGTCCTAAGTCCTCCATTATCTTAGTGACATGATTAAGCCTCTCAGACATTGAAAGAAGCAAATCCTCTCTTACAATTCCATCTGCATCTTTCTTACAATAATCAACATAGTCCTGTGGCACCCTGCCTTTAGTGATGTAGGCATTAATTGCATTAACACCTGCAGCAAGACATCCGCTTCGTACAATGTTCGCCTTCTCAACAATCAGTACATCAAGGTCTTTCTTCTTTCCAAGCGTAATACCTGCAAAACACCCTGCCGTTCCGCCACCTATAATAAGTACATCTGTGTCAATAATTCTATTCTTCAACCTTCATGTACCTCCTTGCAAAATCTAATTCCATATAAACATAGTATCTTGGTATGTAAATCATTATATTCTCAATTTCCTATTTGTCAATAGGATTTTTGCAGATTATTGTTATTTGAATTGTGGGGGAGCTGGGTAATGGCTCGGTATTAGCTGAGTATTTGGTGGTATGTGCTGGTTATTCGTCATGGTATTAGATGGGTGTTGGCTGTGTGCCTACTAATCCGCCACTTGCTTCAACTTTAGTAGGTCTTTCACGGATGTTATCCTCTCTCCTGCTCTTTATCTTGCTTAATTTTGCCTACTAATCTTCCATTTTCCTCAACTTTAGTAGGTCTTTCATAACTATTTTCTTCCCATCCGCTCATCTTCTTGCTTGATTTCGCCTACTAATCTTCCACTTACGCTCTCTTTAGTAGGTCTTTCCCAGCTGTTATCCTCTCTCCTGTTCTTTATCTTGCTTGATTTCACCTACTAATCTGCTGCTTACGCTCTTTTTAGTAGGTCTTTCCCGGCTGTTATCCTTCCTACTGCTCTTTATCTTGCTTAATTTTGCCTACTAATCTTCCACTTCTATCAGCTTTAGTAGGTCATCCCCAAAAAAAGAACTTGATTTTATACGAAAAATATATACATAATAAAGCGGAGCAAATATAACACTTAAACAATTGTATACACCATGTCAAAATGGTTATTATATATGTAGTGACTGATATGCGGCTGTCACCTACACAGCAGCAGATGACAGCCGTATATCCCCATTCTCAAGGAGGCTTTATGATAATAGATTTCCATACACATACATTTCCAGATGAACTTGCTGACAGAGCAGTTGGCACATTAGCCCACAGCGGAGGAATACACAATTATCTTGATGGCAGAGTACATTCTCTTACAGATTCAATGAAAAAAGCTAGAATTGATTACTCCGTACTGCTTCCCGTGGCAACCAAGCCTAATCAGTGCGACACAATCAATACACTTGCTTTAAAGACTAATGAAACAAGTGAGACAACCGGATTAATTTCATTTGGGGCAATACATCCGGCTTGTGAGAATTTCAGAGAAATATTGAACTGGCTTTCCAACAATGGTTTCAAAGGCATCAAGCTTCACCCGGTTTTCCAGAAAACCAATATAGATGATATGCAGTCATTAAGGCTTATCGAATATGCATCAGCACTCGGGCTTATAATACTTATACATGCAGGCTTCGATGTAAGCTTTCCGGGCTGCGATGAATCAAGCGTAGACAGACTTACAACAATGATTCAAGAAATAAAACCAGAAAAACTCGTACTTGCACACATGGGTGGATGGGGACAATGGAACGATGTTTCTTCCATATTAGAGGAAGATTACATGAAAAATGTATATCTTGATACCTCATCATGCATCAAGAAGCTCAATCACAACGCAAGCCTTCCAATAGAAAAATTCAAGAAAATGGTCAACATTCACGGTGCAGACCACATATTATTCGGCTCTGACAGCCCGTGGGACGACCAGAAAGACGCAGTAGATTTAATAAAAGAGTGTGGGTTTTCAGAAAAAGATACCAATGCAATACTGGGTAAAAATGCGGTTACACTCCTTAATCTATAATTCAATCAGAAAGTTTTGCGGTTATAACATAAAAATTTTTTACAGTTTATTTTTTCGACAACGCACATATTCACCAAATATAAATCAAGCAGGCTGTCCCACATAACAGCCTGCTTACAATTTAACCACCAATAAAATCATCCCCACCACATGCACAACAAGCATAGCAGGAACCGTATACTTAAAATACCACTTTTTTGTCTTATGTCTGAACATCTGCATTGCAATAAAAGCTCCAAGCGAACCGCCGATTAGTGCTGTAATAAGAAGAGTCGCCTCCCTTATGCGCCATTTGTTGTGTATCGCTTTCCACTTATCAATTCCATACAAAGCAAATGTTACTACATTAATAATCAATAAATATATTCCTATAATCTTAAGCATTACTTTTCTTTAAATGCATAATCCCAAGTCTTAGCATTGCCTGACTTATTCTGCACAATCGACATCTGCCATTTTGCATCATCTTTATCCGTGCTGTCCTTAACAGCATAATATGGCGACTTTCCGCTATCCGACATATAGATTATGACGCTGTCTCCTTTCGCATCTGGTGTATCCATTGTACCATAGAATACGTAAGATGCATACGAATATTCCGTATCAATGCTCTTGCTGCTAATATACTGCGTATTCTCCTGCGGCTTATGCTCTTCGACATACATTTCGTGCTTCTCAATCACAACTTCCGGATACTTAGTCTTAAGAAATTCTTCCGCTTCCTGTGCCGTTTCCTGAGACACCTTTGCTGTGCGATTCTCTTGAACCTTAGACATTACTGGCTTGATAAGCAGTATTACTGCAATTACCACAACAATGAATACTGCAAATGCAATAGCAAGAGTCACCCTTTTCTTAACAACATTTTTATCATCCATAAATCTCGCCCTCCTTTTTCAATGTCTCTTATTAAAAATGTGCTTCTTTATTTACCACAATTATATAACACGAAACTTACATCCAGCTTACATTCACATATAATATACATTTGTACTTGCCAATCTCATGATAATCTGCTAAACTACACAGGCTGTGTTATGACACAGTAACAAATCGTGTGTTCGAGACCTTCCACACGTAAAACAAAACTAAAGGAGATAATTGAATATGAAGAAAAAAGGAATGAGTGTGAAATTCATCACACAGGCCGCTGTAATTGCAGCAATCTATGTCGTACTTGTAGTAATCTTTAACTACATCAGTTTCGTACCAGTGCAGTTTCGAATCGCAGAGGCACTCACAATACTGCCTTACTTTACACCTGCAGCAATCCCTGGATTATTTGTTGGCTGTATAATTGCTAACATCCTTGGTGGCGCAATTGTATGGGATGTAGTATTTGGAAGCATTGCAACACTTATCGGCGCAATCGGAACATACCTGTTAAGAAAGCATAAGTGGCTTGCACCAGTTCCACCAATTGTTGCTAACACAATCATTGTACCATTCGTACTTAAGTTTGCTTACGGCTCAGAGGGCATGTTTGCAATGTTCTTCGTTACAGTTGGTGCTGGCGAGATAATCGTATGCGGAATCATCGGCATGATACTTTTATATGCACTTACACCAGTAAGACATGTAATCTTCGGTGATGCGGAATAATTCACACAACACATAAAACACAAGGCAGAAGAACTACCTGAGAAATTCAGGTAAATCTTCTGCCTTTTTCAATATCCTTATTCACCCTTTCACCATATACTCACATTTCCCATCACAGCCGCAATCACAATCACCGCAGCCATAAGAAGCACAGACACAACCCTTCCGCGCACCTCAGAAAAACGGCTGCACAGTACATATGTAACTGCAAATGTAATGAGCATTGCAATCAGCCTTACAATCAGTCGGATTATCATAAATGTTCCAACAGTAATATAAAACCCGCAATCCCTCATAAATGTGAGACTCATAAGCGGTGCGTCCGTGTACGGCATGCCATAATAGCTTCGCAAATGTATCATATCAATTCCATACACAAGAACATACAGGACTATGCACAACACTAAAGATGCCACAATCCGCTTAACCTTAACAGTGTTCTTTCCGCTCGCAGCATTGACAATATATTTAGTTCCTGTGCTTGTCTCAATTCCGATATTCTCTGATACAATAAGCACAACAGACGCAAGCAGAGCCATAAGAAGCACAATCTCCCTTGCCTTTCCATACTTGCCGAATATTTCCTCGTATCCTCTGTCCGACATCATATATCCGTCAATTCCAGTCTCTTCCTTAAGATTCTCAAGATATTCCCGCTTCTGCTCAAATTCCCTCACCGAAGCATAGCGCGACGCATATATAGACACAGTCGAATTAATCTGCGATAACTCATCAATTCCAATCTCACCATTCTCATACTGTTCAGAAGCTTCCATACTTTTCTGGACAGCCTGCATATAATCAGCTCTGCGCTCATCAATCAGGGCAGATATCTGCGAATAATCAGCACCGCCCTTCTCAAGATATATCCTGTCACGCTCTCTGGAGTTGTCCGAGAAAGCCATCTTTCCATAACTGATAAAATACATAACAACCAGCAGAAGCACCACAATAATCGTAAATCCCCTGCTTGTCACAAGCAGCTTGTGAAGCTCCTTGAATACAACAGGCACATTTGCAAAAATATGCTGATATCCGGCATACAGCTTATCAGTAAGCCGTGTCAGCACATTTTTACCCTGACTCGGACGCATAAACACAGTTCCCACTACCGCAACTGCCACGGACACAACAAGAATCACCATAAGCGCCCAGAACATAATAGCCGACTCAGATATGACAAAGCTTCCCCTTCCGCGGTTCGCATATGTGCTGATGACCGCGTTGACCTTCATAAGACGCACAATATTAATCTGTTTAAATGCACTGTAGATGCTGTGAAGTCCTATCCTGTAATACATAAGCACTTCCAGCCCCACAACTACTCCAGTCAGAATAAGCGCATGATTTCGCTTCCTGTTGACAACGAATACAGTCCATAATGCCACGCTAAGAACCACTACCGCCAGCGCACTGTATACATAATTGTATAGCACGAACCCAATCTGGCTCATCGGCATAGCAAATCTTTCAAATGCCTGTATAGACTGAACCGGCGCATTGAGCGCACCTGCTCCGCCGTATAACAGCAGCGCTGCTGCAAATGTTGTAAAATACAGACCCGCTGTTATAACCACGCCAGAGCCTGCGATAATAAACAGTCTGTGTAACGCAAGCCGAAGCCTTCCGCTTCCTGCCGAATGTACAATCCCCCACATTCCATTATCACGCTCACCCGACAGACCATATATTATGAAAACCATCATAATCAGCGCGAAGTAAAATGTGTAATAATAATTCACAAAACTGCCTGCTGCTTTATTATTAACAAGATAAAGCGATACATCAGCTACTTTTTCAAAATCCTTGCCAGTCTTTACAATATTATTATATGTAAAGCTGTTCTTATCTGAAAATATAGAGAAAGTCATAAGCTGCTGTGCATTAGTCTGAATCTGCTTCATGTCTTCAGGATACTTCTTTATATATTCCAACTGGCTTTCTATATCCCTTAATACCGTCAGAAACAGAAGCTGCTCACTCTCAGACAGTGCCTTATATTTCCCAAAAACTTCGGTCTCCGCACCAGCCTGTACCTCGGATTCCGCCACAGTCCCCTGCTTATCAGCCTTCCTGTAACTTAATATCCTCTTTATATCCGAATCCACCGCATTTATCGCAACCTCAATATCATAATTGCCATAGTAATCAACACACCACTGCCGCTGCGCGGTTTCAAACCTTAATTCCTTAATCCCTGCGCCCTTTGTCTGCTGATACACATACAACGATACATTAATAATAAGTAATGCGATAAAGCCAATGACAACTTTCCTGTTAATCAGTCTCCTAAACTCGTTCATATTCCGCCCCTCACTGTGTAAGCCCACTTCAAAATCACTTAACAGGAACTATCTCCACACTGCTGCTAATATTGCTCTTATCAATATACGACAGCTTATTAGAGTAGCCTATGAACAGGTACTTGTCGTCGCCGTAGTACAGATTACTCATTTTCCTTCTGTCGAGTTCTATAGTATTGACAAGTGTTCCGTCTGGATTGAGTACAAATATTTTTTCATCAATAAAATTAGTAATCTGGGTTGCACTTCCTGCACCACCGTTACACATATATATGTACTTTCCATCGTAAGACAGGGCTGCCATTACTATTGAATCATCCGCCTTATACAACAGTTTGCCATCATTTTCATTAAGCTTTCTTGAATAAAGCCCCTTATCTATCACGAAATAATACAGAATTCCATTGTCTGTATCGACATAATAATCAGATATATTCTTGTCAGATACCTGCTCTGCGCTGCCTGTGGCATAATCATAACAATAAAGCTTGTAATTAACATCTGCCGTTAATGTCTCTTTATCAATTGAGTTATGATTAATCAGGAAAAACAACTTATCACCGAAACTTCTCGCCTCGTTAATAGCGTTGTTCGCTCCCTCGTATGAGAACACCTCACTTGTCTTTCCATTTGCAAGTTCTGCCTTTACAATCACTACTTTATCAGTATCTTTGCTCTCAACTGCCCCCATGTGTCCAATTCTGTCATATGCATATACACAATCATCATGGAATACTAAAGACACCGTTCCGTTATCACTGGCAAACAGATCTGCAACATCCTCTCTGCTGCTTCCATCTTTAGCAATTCTTTCTAACTTAGCCATACCGCCTTCCACTTTAACAACATATAGACTTCCCTTATAGTAATGAAGCGGAGAATTGTCGTAACTGCTGTCTAATACTGCATTACAATCTGATGAATTATGCTTACATTCAGCTTTGGCACACACCGGAATAGTCTTATGTGTACTGTCATCAAGATACATAAGCATTGTAGTCGAATCTGTATCACTCCATTCCAGATAATAATATCCCGACTCCGCTTTAGCCACACGATGTCCGTCAGTTCTCCAGCTGCTCATCTCGTCTGACTCTGTTGCATTGCCGACATTAATTGTTTTGTCTGATTTCCCTCTTCTCATCCCCAGAACTACTGCCACCACGATTCCAACAACTACAACTGCTGCAATAATACCTATAATAACCTTTTTCTTACCCTTCATATGAGACACCCTCCTTCTTCAATTCATAACTATAATTATAGCACTTTTAGTTATCTATTAAAAGACATATTGAACGAAATAACATAAATACTGCTTAAAATGCATCATTTTGATTAATTATCCTGTAATCTCACCACACAGACTATTACCCTAAGCGGTGGGTACTCTTACCGCTTTCCAAAGTTACCCGGTAAACCTACTATTTCATCAATTTTCACAATCTGGTAGGTCTTTTTTACATTGTAAGTTGGATTATGATGCTTCTTTCCATCTTAAATGCCTACTAAATCTGTCACATCTCACACTTTAGTAGGTCTTTTTCTGATATATCAGTAATATTAGTCGCATCTCGTCAGCTAAAAAGCCTACTATTCTCGCATAAATCACAACTTTAGTAGGCAATTTTCTTTAGCCACTTTAATTCCCATCAAAATTTCTTTTCAAAAGACCTACTTTTTCATCTCATTTAGCAACATTAGTAGGCTTTTTACCAACTACTCAAGCAATTTCCTGTCAGAACACTTAACTTATACATTATTTGCCTCTCCACAAATAATAAATTCTTTCCTTTCATCAATAAATTTAGAGTATATTAATTAACTTCCGCCTTTTTAAACTCATAATTTCCCAGAATATCCTTTTTATCTATATATACAAGTTCTCCTCCCGTTTTTGCAAAAAACATATATCTGTCATCTCCAAAATATGCTGTTCCTGAATTCTTGTCGAGTGCAATTGTATTAACAACCGTTCCATCAGTTTTCAGAACGAATATTTTTCTTTCTATCTTCCTGCTGTAATCAGTCGCACTTCCAGCCCCACCATTAGACATGTATAGATAATTTCCATCATATGACATTGTGGCACGTACTATTGTTTCATCTACTTTATACAGCAATGTTGACTCTGTATCGTTAAGTTTTCTTGAATACAGACCTTTTCCAATTACAAAATAGAACAATATCCCATTATCTTCATCTACATAATAATCCGATATATTCTTATCTGAAATCATACTTGCCTCTCCTGTATTATAATCATAACAATACAGCAGAAATGATTCATTAATCTCATGTTTATCTCTGTCTAACGAATAAGTGAATATCTTAAAAAATAATTTATCCCCAAAACTTCTTGCTCCTGATATAGCAGCATTTTTGCCTTCATATGAAAATGCTTCTTCTGATTGTCCAGTCTTTAAATCTATCTTTTTAATAACTTCTTTTCCGACTTCATCACTTGCTGTATGTCCCAGATGATCATAAGCATATATGCAGTCACCATGAAAAACCATTGATATTGATGTAACACCATCATTAGCAAACAATTCTGCCACATCTTCCCTCTTGCTTCCATCTTTCTGTATTCTTACAACCTTCGCCATACCTGCATCAACTCTTACCATATATATGTATCCTTTATAATAATAGACAGGTGTCGAAAGATAATCCATTGAATAAAATGCATTACAATCAGAGCTGTCATGCGTACAATCAGGCTTTGCACATACAGCTATAGACTTCTTTGCAGTATCATCAAAATATCTCAAAGTAGTTCCATCAATATCATATGTGAGATAATAATAACCATCCTCTGATTTGGCAATTCCGTGAATATCCGGATTCCAATAGCTCTGTTCATCTGTTTCTTCGCTGCTCTTGCCTAAGTTTATTGACTTTTCCTTCTTTCCCCTCACCATTACCAAAGCAACGGATAATGCAGCCACACAGATTACAGCCACAATAATTATCATAAATAATTTCTTTTTTGACATAAAAAGCACCTCCCCCAATTTATGATCATAATTATAGTACTTTTAATTATATATTAAAAAACATATTGAACGAAATAACATAAATACTGCTTAAAATGCATTATTTTGATTAATTATCCTGTCATCTCACCACACAGCCTATTACCCTAAGCGGTGGGTACTCTTACCGCTTTCCAAAGTTACCCGATAAACCTACTATTTCACCAATTTCCACAATCTGGTAGGTCTTTTTCTGATACGTCTGTACTATTAGTCGCATCTTGTCAGCCAAAAAACCTACTATTCTCGCATAAATCACAACTTTAGTAGGCAATTTTCTTTAGCTGCCTTAATTCCCATCAAAATTTCTTCTCAAAAGACCTACTATTTCATAACATTGAGCAACATTAGTAGGCTTTTCACCAAATTATGCACTGGTTTCATATGCTATTTGACACTGCCCCAACAATAACATATACGAAAAATGTGCCTAAAAAGTTTTAATTATCCCCAACAATCTTTCCATCGCTTATAGTAATTATCCTGTTCGTCATCTTAGCAATCCCCTCATCGTGGGTTACTATAATGACAGTCTTTCCCGACTTGTTGATTTCCTTAAGAAGCTCTAACACCTCATGTCCTGTCTTCTGGTCAAGTGCTCCTGTCGGTTCATCGGCAAGTATGATATCTGCATTAGTCACCAACGCCCTTGCTATTGCAACTCTCTGCTGCTGTCCTCCCGACATCTTTCCCGGCAGCTTATTTCTTTCCGACAGTATTCCAAGATGTTCCATCTGCTTTAATATAATCATTTTCCTGTCCTTTCGCTTTACATTAGCTGCAAGAAGCGGAAGCTCTATATTCTCATACGCTGTATAATAATCCATCAGTGCAAAATGCTGGAACACATACCCAATCTTTTCCTTACGCAGCTTATGTACCTGTGAACGGCTTGCCACTGTCACCTCGGTATTATCAAGGAAATACTTTCCTGCTGTAGGTGTATCCATGCAGCCGATAATCTTAAGAAGCGTACTCTTTCCGCTTCCTGACGCTCCCATGACTGCAACGAATTCTCCGTCCTCTATCTTAAGACTTACATCATCAAGCGCCTTAGTATCATCAACCTTTTCATTGTATATCTTCATAATATTCTCTAATCTTATCATTCCATATCCTCCAATGTAACAGCCGGATTCATCTTCATTATCCTGTATACAGGAACAATTATTGTACACACAAGAGCCGTCAGATTAATAAACAATACAGACACTATAAGCCTTAAGTTCCAGCTTATCGTATACAGCTTTATTCCAAGAACTCCCGCTGCAAACAGATGAACCAGAACATATATAACAAGCGATGCCGCGCCAAGTATAAGAATGTCCCTTGCAATTCCTCCAATTAATCTTAACTGTCCGAAGCCATAAGTTCTCTTTATTGCAAATTCCTTATTTCTTTCTATAATCCAGAATTCAGACATAAGCATACAGTTAAGAATACAGAAGATATATACGACTTTATTTATCTTAATGTTCTCTTTCTGGAGAGTTTTTTCAACTGTACTCTGTCCGTTTCCTGATACTGAACGGCTCTCAATTGCACAGTTAATATCCGCTCCGTATACATTGTTATATACCTTTTCATATGTATCATTAAGTTCAGTTGTATTACTGTCAATCATAATTGTGTATTCCTTCAGCTCATTGACAGCTTTTCTTACATTATCTCCAAGACATCTGTTATCGAATACAATCATATTGTCAGAATAATCAGAGCCTTCATTGCCGATTACGCCTGTAACCTCGTATGTCTCATTCTCAAATGTTACATAATGCTTTCCATTTTCTTCATACGCATATCTGTACTGTGACCTTCCGAGAGCTACGAGTCTCTTTCCATAATCTTCTTCTGATGTTCCGGGAATCCTTCCACTCTCCATCACATATGGCAGTTCTTCGTTCACTGCCAGTATAATCTCCGGTGCAACAGTGGACGATTTTCTTTCCGTATAATATAAGCCTACCTTCTTCGCCCTTATATTGCCTTCTGTAACACCATCCGTACATGCTGACAGTATGTCCGATTTATTCAATGATACAACCGACATCTCTATACGGTTCTTATACAGCGCCGCAAGCCTGTCCGCTTCCTTCTGATATGCCTTGTTATATATTCCCAGTGCCCCGAATATCGTAACGTACATTATAAGCTGTCCTATTATGAAGAAGCAAGCTGTAAGTCTGTATCTGAATACATTCTGTATGATTCTCTTTATTATATTCATACCACGCCACCTCATTTCTTCATAAGGTCGATAAGACCTTTTCCATGCAGATACACAACAGGTACTATGCACGATATGACTGTCATAACCACAGCCTCTGCTGCAATAATAAGAGGAACATATATGCAATGTGCCATTATCTTCGCCGTATAATTTAATTCATTGCCATACTCACCTGCTGTCTGTACTATTATCTTCCCGAATGTCTCCCACTGACAGTACAGCCATGCAGCAAGTGCAGAAACTACAATCAGTATAAGATTCTTAATCAGTATTATTGAATAGACAGCTTTTCTGCTGATTCCGTTAATTATGAATATCGCATAATCTCTTCTGTTAATAAGACACTCAATAATTGTAACTGCTGATATCGCAACTATTGCTATAACATACAGAAGCACTGATGCTATAAATGTCTTGTCATTCGTTATTGCATTGTCTTGATTATCCTTATCAAGCTGCTCTCCTTCATTAGTAATAGATGCCCTTATCCCTTTCTCAGCCTGATAATCCATAAGCTTACTCTTTATTACATCATTGTCTTTATAATCTGCGACATAATAGACAGGTGTCGTGTATTCCAGACTCTCTCCCCAGTCATACTTAGATGTATCCTTTGTTACCACAAGTCCACTCTCCGACAGATCCGGTTTCTCAAGTGTTATGGTCTCATTAACAAGCCATTGTGCGTCGTCCTTAAGAAATCCCACAACCACACATTCTGATGCCATTGTCTGGCATCTCTGTCCTATCTCATAGACTCCCTTATATGAACTTCCAATCCACACAAGGTCATATCCTTCCCACTCTGCCTGCTTCTGTTCAATATCTGCCCTGCTTACTCCTGTATTACACATGTCAGCTATATCAGAATCACTTATTACAACATTTACATAACCATTATCAAACTGCACATCATTTTTTATAATCAGTCCATATGCTGATATTTCTTCTATTGAAGCAAGTCCTTCTAGCATGTCACTCTGCTCAGCATGAACACTTCTTGTAGAAAATTTAATCTTATTAATATTATAGGGACTTATACTGTAAGCCTTTCGTTTTATTTCGGTCTCACATCTGTTCTTCATATATGTATTCCATGTCCTGTCTGTCATATAGAACGATATCACACATATGAACATAAGCATTATCGTTACAAATGCTCTCTTTATATACTCCCTGTATATAATAATAAATTTATTAACCAGCCTCATCTATAGTATCCACCCCTTTTGTCACATTTCCCTGTCGTCTATTCTATGAACCTATCCTTATTGGCTTCCTTCCATGCGGCATATGCAGACGCCCCGCCTTCATCCATTACATACCCCATATTTCCAGTTATATAGAATGAATACTCGCATGGAATATGCCCCATCTCAAGAACCATAAGAAACTGTTTATATCTGTTATCCTTATTAAATTCAGCATAATCAATATAGTATACATCTGTTGTCTCTATCTGTCTGGCTGCTAACAGGTCACACTCTGAATAACTATTATTCTTAAATGTATTCAAAGTGTTTCTCTTCTGATTCGATGAATATCTGTCGTCCTCGGAAAGATATCTGTTCCACACCTCATGTGGTATACCATATATACTCAGCTTAATATCTGGAACACTGTCAAAAAAGTCCTCATATATAGCAAACGATATTGCCTGCACATCAACAGGTGAAACTGTATATTGTTTTATTTCATCATCATCGTTATCCTTACCGGATGACGCACTCTTCTCTGTTCTTACTACTGTGTCACTGAATCCTTCATATACTGTATAATTAAATGCCTCATTTACTTGCTTTTCCAATTCTTCACTATATTCACGATATGGCATAGCAATACCAAATCCTGTTATAATATCTATTTTCATGCCATCAGGTTTATTAATCTTTTTATAAATATCATATATATCTGCCTCCAGTGAATAAGCATCATCTACATATTGAACGCCTCTTTTTTTGTCAGCCTCTGCAATATTCGGAAGATACAATTCAAGATCTCCATATTGAATTTTCTTGTATCTGTCCGCTGAAGTACTACCTGAATCTGAGCTTCCGCTTTCTTTTTCCTTAGTTGATGCCTGTGTAACCTCCGGTTTATCAAGCAGTTTGGAACTTTCATCTGATACTACATCTTTGTTTCTGGAACATGCACTGAATGTAAACATGACTCCAAATAATGCTGCTGTTAATAATACCTTTCTCATAAGCCGCCTCCTTTTTTCTTTTAGTTTGTATGCTACCTTGTTTTCTGTATTATATAATATGTAACTTACATCTAACTTACACGGCTTATCGTATACGCATAACTACTCTATAAACTTATCCTTATTATTCTCTTTCCACTTAACATAATCTTCCGGTTTACTTATGATATAATTCATGGCATCATTAATAACCACTGCATAATCAATTGGCATTTCATCAAATTCTGCCACTATGAATAACTGCTTATATCTGTTATCCTTGTTATACTCACTGTAATCCATATAATATACACCGCTCTTATCAATTTCCCTGCTGGCGAGTTTATCACAATCTGAATAATTATTTTCAGCCAGTGCTGACATCATATCTGTAAAATCATTATAAGAATAAATATCGTCTTCCGGCAGATATTTATTCCATGTTGAAGAACTTATTCCATATACATTTACTGTAAGATTAGGTATCGTTTCATAAAAGCTCTCATATAAAGCAAATGACACTGCCTGTACATCTACATTATTATTTATCTGATACTTAGCCTTTTGAGCTCTGTTATATGCTCCCCCTTCTGTAGTTCTTGTATATGCCTCTGATACTCTTTTCTTAATAAGCTCATTCTTTGTATCTATCATTTCATTTCTTTTATTTATCATTTCATCGGTTATAACAGCAAAATCTGGTAATGCTCCTGCACAACAACTTAATTGCATATTACCTTCTACTGAAGAAGTACCATCTGGACGGTTTATTGATTTATATACATCCATATTTTCCGCATAATACGCATCATACAGGTACTGCACACCTCGTATCTTGTCACTTTCTTTTATTATAGGAAAATAAATCTCATCCTCTCCATACTGGATTTTCTCATATTTCCCAGTCTCATCTGTTCCTGAATTACCATTAACACTTTCACTTTCCTTAGTTGATGCCTGTGTAACCTCTGGTTTAGCAAGCAAATCAGAACTTTCATCTGATACAACATCTTTTTTCCCCGAACATGCACTTACTGTGAACATAAATATCAATGCTACTATTACTAATATTATTTTCTTCATAACAACCTCCTCCCCCTAAATTAGGGCATAATATCATAATAATTAATAATATTATGCCCTATTGCGTTTTAATAACTTAATGAACCACTTGCATATCCCAGCCCGTTTCTTATCATCTTGTGAATACTCTTATAACCATCAGCATATTCCCAACTACGAATTATTCTTGTATTTCCAACTGATGGTCCATCTCTTGTTACATCTTCTTCGCCATCATCAAGTGTTGTTATTAGCATAGTAAGAGACGATTCTCCATCCCCAGGAATAGTTCCTGTACTAGCTCTTTTAAACGGGCTTTGAGTCTCTCCATCTAAATAAATTTTTCCATTACCCATTTCAAAAGCTCCTGGTTTTGCAAATGCTGTTACAGATGTTAACATAACTAATGCACTAACTGCTGCTACTGTTTTAATCAGTCTACCTTTATTCATATGTTATTCCTCTCTTTCATTTAATGTCATTTTGTTAATAAAATTTTAGTTACTCTGTTAAAATTTTATTCTACGGTCACTATCTCAACATTGTTCATTATATTTTTCTTATCAACATATGCCAATTTCTGTGAATAACTGAAGAAAATATATTTATCATCTCCATAATACAAATTTCCCATTTTTTCACTATCAAGACTTATAGTGTTGACACATGTGCCATCTGTATTAAGTACAAATATTTTTTCATCAATCTGATTACGTAAATCTGATACGCTTCCTATACCGCCATTATACATATATATATTTTTGCCATCATATGATAACAACCCCATTACCATTGTATCATCTGCATTATACAGCATTTTGCTATCACTCTCGCTTAATTTCCTAGAATACAATCCTTTATCTATTACGAAATAATATAAAGTTTCATTATCCGTATCGACAAAATAATCTGCTATATTTTTATCAGATATTTTCTCAGTATTTCCTGTTTCATAATCATAGCAATATAATTTATAATATGTATCCGCCTTAGCTGTTTTTCTATCTAATGAACAATGATATATTTGAAAAAAAAGCTTATCACCATAACTTCTCGCTCCATAAATTGCACTGTATGCTCCCTGATAAGAAAATACCTCACTTATATTTCCTGTTGCCAAATCGACCCTTATCATTTTTTCTTCATCATTCTCGCTACTATCCAATGCTCCGGTATGTCCTAAATGATCATATGCATACACACAATTATCATGAAATACGAGAGATATAGATGTAATATTATCATTAGGAAATAGTTCGGCAACTTCTTCTCTAAAGCTTCCATCTTTTGCTATTCTTACAAGCTTAGCCATTCCACTATCAACTCTAACAACATACAAATTCCCTTTATAGTAATGAAGCTGTGATGACAGATAATTTTTCTCCAGTTTTGCATTACATTCTGCTGAATTATGCATGCATTCTGCTTTTGCACATACAGGTATTGTCTTATGGGAACTTTCATCAAAATATTTCAATGTTATAGAATCTTCCGTATAATCCCAATCAAGAAAATAATAACCAGATTCTGCAACAGCTACAACATGTGAATCTGCTCTCCAACTACTTTGGTCATCAACGTCTATTGATTTTCCTATATTAATTATTTTATCTTTTTTATTTCCTTTTGTTATTAATATAATCATTACCATAACAATTAGAATTAAACTTATTATTACAACACTTATAATTTTTTTCTTTTTCCCAGACATAATACCATCTCCTTACTGCAAATGTAATCAATCCAATTAATACTAAGGTGTTAAGCTCGCATTTGTAAATGTACTTCCAGTTTCTGAACCAACAAAATATTTACAATATGAGTATCTTGTCAAAAATGGTGTCTGTCTTCCTGCTCCAATACTATATCCAAGCTGATCTGCTGCAGAAAAGCTATACTTTTCATTATCATAATATGCAGAAAACAATACATATCCATTTAAAGTCAACTCTGCTTCATCATCTGAATCTAAATATGCATATGCGGAAAACTCATCCATTTTTAACGTATACAAAAATCTTGTGTCCCCAGCGTATGCATAATCACTTGTAGAATCACTATATTTAGCATATACTCCAATAGTGCTAAATATCATAACGCTAACTACAGTTGCAACTGCAATAACTTTTTTAAATAACCCTTTCACTTTCATAGATTTGTTCCTCACTTTCTTTCGTTTTAACATATCGATACATCTAATATCAATGACTTTAGTTACCCCATGCCTCTGTTATGCACAACTACTTTGTTTCCTTCTTCTTTAACACATCAGGCTCTTTTGGCTGATACATACTAAAAAACGAGGCAGAATTAACAGAAGCCTTAGCTGTTTTCTTAGCTGCCTCTGCCATTCCTTTAAGAATCATATATTTTTCTTTCTGTTCCATCGTAAGCTTCTTGTTATGATGCTCTAATGGAGCATTAAGAACAATTATAAGATATCCAGCTAAAGCTATAAGCCATGTGATGATGGTTCCTCTTACATACATCTGGATTCTTAGCATCAGCAACGAAATCATATATGTTCCGCAATAACATACATTACATCCCACATGTGTGTCTGCATGATATCCACCTGTATACAATCTGATGACAATCATCATTATGTTGTATACAACTGCATACCATATGCTGCCTGTTATCAATCCAATGATAATCACCAATGCTACGCTTATAATCCCTGATATTATCAACTCCATACCATATGCACACACTTCTTTTTCTTCTTCTGTAATAACATCCTTAGAAAATAAAAAATCAGCTATAACCAATGCAACTGAATGAATCATATACATAATTCCTTTCACTTTATACATTGATTATAGCTGATTTAATTTTTTAAAAAAGTAGTTTGGCATATTCGGTAATATATGGCATATTCTGCACAATTTTAATTATCAAAAAGCTATTGACAAACCTTTTCTAATGCGCATCTGCACATCAGATAATTATCTCCCTGCTGTTCATAGTTGATAGTTCCATTATATTTATCAATAATATCTCTGATATTCATAATTCCGAAACCATGCATGTTCTTATCCTTCTTGGTTGTATTCATGTGTGGATTGTTCTTTAATACATTACCACTTGTGGTATTACCTATGTCTATATACATGCTGGCATTATCCTCTGCTATCTGGAGCTTAATTGATGGCTTCTCACATTGTCCTGCTGCTTCAATAGCATTATCACACAGATTCTCAAGAAGTATGTATAAGTCCATATCATCAACACCTGCAATATTCCCCAGTATATAACATGCCATGTCAATTCCAACCTCGCGACACTGGTTAATCTTTCTGTTCAGCAGATAATTAAGCACAATGTTATCACTTACAATCTCTGTAAGATTATTGTTCTTATAACCTTCACTGTATTTATCAAGCATCTCTGTTGCTTTATTATACTGTTCATCCCGTATCAGTTCTTTTATAAGTAATATTACATTCTTAAAATCATGTCTCTGCTTACTATTCTGTCTGTGCATATCAAGTATTGATTCAATATCTTTCTCCTTCTGCTGATATGCACTAAGCATAACCTGCTGACGGGTTTTCTGTTCATATACCTTCTGTTCCATAATAAGCAGTAATATACTGATAACATTAATTATTATAATGCCCGCCATGGCAATAAATGTATATATTACATTCATCTCATAGCTCTTATCTAATCGATATACCATAAGGCAGCATACTATTACCGATATAGCTGGTATCAAAGACATTATAAGCATGTATTGATTATCTTTTTCCTTTAACATTTGTTTTAATTTTATTATTAAAACAAATAAAACAGATAATATTACCTGAACCAATATAATTCCTACATATCTTTCAGCAGTACCATATCTATGTGCATTAAGAAAATCTTTCTTAACAACAAGTGATACCAACCCACCACCTAATAGTGCACTTCCAACCAGACAACATATCATCATGACATTGTAGAATATCTTCTCAATAACACTTCCGCTCAGTATCACAAAACTGAACATCAGTGAATATGCCATATATACATAGATTCCCACGCTCTCGAAGAACACAAGATGATTAGATACAGTAAGATATATGAATGTAATTAATATCCCGGCTGCACTGACACATTTCTTATTATACTTATCCTTACAGCCAAGACTTATAATAAGGAACACTGTCACAACTACACTCTGAAACAGATTTATGAAACTTTCGAATATTATATCTGTCATATGAACATTCTCCTTATCTCATCGACTCTGCTTCTGCTTATGTGATAGACTGTGCCATCCTTCATAATAAGGTTATCTCTTTTTCTTTCCTTTATATAATCCTTATTGACCATTTCGCCCTGTGATATCTTAATGAAATCGAACTGTTTTAGCTGCTCTTCATATGTACTTAGGTTGGCTCTTATTTTTCTCTCGCCATTAACACCTTTGAATATAAGGTCATGTTTTATAACATTCACAGACACAATATCTGAAAGTATTATTATATCGCCTTTCTCAATTACAAGTATTTTCTTTTTTTCTCTGAGAAAATTCATAATATTATACATTGTCTGTACAATATCTTTTTCAATATTATTCTTTCTTATAAAATCAATAGGAGTAAGACCGAATACCTGATACACATAATTGCTATGTGATGTGCAGAATACTATTCCTGCATTTTTATTTAATCTGCGTATCTCCTTTGCAATATCTAATCCACTCGACTTTCCACACTCAATATCAAGTATGAATATATCTGTGTCTTCTATCGCTTCATCAAGCATTTCTTGTGGAGACTGATATACCACAACTTCTGCTATATCAGTCTCTGGCACATGCTTTGCATATTCAGTCTTTATATATTTACCTATTAATCTGCCATGCTCCGGCTCATCATCGCATATAGTAAATCTAGTCAAGCCACTTCCCCCTGTGTGAATTACTTAAGCATTTCTTCCCAGTTCAAATGCCTTCCTGTTAAGCTCGAGGAATTTAGCAGGTACATTTTTCTCTATGGCATCCTGCCACTGCTCGTCTGTAATATCAGGGAAGTATGTTGAGAATCTTCCCATAAGTGCTATATTAACAGCCTTGGAAGAACCTGCCTCCTCTGCTAATGCAAGGAAATCTTTCGCATCTACCCTGGCACCTGCTGTTGTAAGCTTCTCAATAAGTCCTTCCGGATACTCTGCTGCCCCTGTAATTACAGGCATTGGCTCCATCTTCTGTGTATTGGTGATGATGACTCCGTCCTTCTTTAAGAATTCAACCCATCTTGCAGCCTCTAACTGCTCAAATGAGATGATAACATCAGCCTCACCTTTATCGATTACCGGTGAATATACCTTCTCTCCGTATCTTACATAAGTTACAACCGAACCACCTCTCTGGCTCATTCCGTGTACCTCGGAAACCTTAACATCATATCCCTGCTTTAATAATACATATCCTAACATCTTGCTGGCAAGAA
>OGCN01002487.1_pt1 | contig 19893 bp, 13 predicted proteins | sample 1570181 | NCBI WGS metagenome assembly OGCN01 (sample SAMEA4370584, study PRJEB24528) | human gut metagenome | reverse complement strand
GAGGAAAAGGTATCATCGTAGCTGTCAACAAGTGGGATGCCATCGAGAAGAACGACAAGACGATCTATGAGTACACAAGAAAATTAAAAGAGACCCTGTCCTACATGCCGTATGCGGAATATATCTTCGTGTCCGCCCTGACCGGACAGAGAATGGAAAAGCTCTTCGAGCTCATCGATATGGTCCGCGAGAACCAGACGCTCCGCGTGGCTACCGGTGTATTGAACGAGATCGTGACAGAAGCTGTTGCTATGCAGCAGCCGCCATCCGACAAGGGCAAACGCTTAAAGATCTACTATGTGACCCAGGTTGCGGTAAAACCGCCGACCTTTGTTATCTTCGTAAACGATAAGGAGTTAATGCATTTCTCCTACACGAGATACTTAGAGAACAAGATCCGTGAGGCCTTCGGCTTCCGCGGAACATCCTTAAAATTCATCATCCGCGAGAGGAAGGAGAAGGATTAAGCAATGGGCAGAGTGATTTGTCTTGTTATGGGTTATGTGTTTGGATTATTCCAGACAGGATATCTTTACGGTAAGATGAACCATATCGATATCAGAAACTACGGAAGCGGAAACTCCGGAACGACAAATGCGCTCCGGGTCATGGGAAAAAAAGCGGGGCTCATCGTGTTCGCGGGAGATTTTTTAAAGACGGTGTTCGCCTGTCTTGCGGCGCGGATCATCTTTAAGGGAAGCCCGGACACAGACCTCTATGTGCTCTACGCAGGTCTCGGCGTTGTCCTCGGCCATAATTTCCCGTGTTATTTAAACTTCAAGGGAGGAAAGGGAATTGCCTCCATGGCGGGTATCCTCGTGTCCATGGACTGGCGCGTGACACTTGTCTGTGCAGCACTGTTCCTTGGAGCTGTCATCATTACAAGATATGTCTCCCTTGGTTCTATTCTGGTGGTGATCTCATTCTTTATCCAGATACTGGTCTACGGGGCGCATGGAACATTTACCGTCTCTGCGGATCATCTCATGGAGTTTTATGCCGTTGCCTTCGTCCTGATGGCGATGGCGATCTGGAGACACCGGGCAAATATTAAACGACTGTTATCCGGTACGGAGAATAAGCTCTGGGGCGGAAAGAAAAACTGAATAAGCGCTTAAGCACGAAAATATCAGTCGGTACAGGGCAGTGAGATTAAAGAGAAAAGGAGTTCCTGAACATGGAAAAAATTGGTATTATCGGTTCCGGTACATGGGGAACCGCGATTGCGGTGCTGTTAAGAAACAATGGACATGAGGTCACACTGTGGTCCGCGATCCCGGCGGAGATCGAGGAGATGGCAAAGACCAGGACTCACAAGAATCTTCCGGGAGTGACGTTGCCGGAGGGAATCATCTATACCGCTGACCTTGAGGAAGCGATGAAGGATAAGAACCTTCTCGTGATGGCGGTTCCGTCCGTATTTGTCCGCAGCACGGCGCAGAAGATGAAGCCGTTCTGTAAAGAGGGACAGCTCATTGTGGATGTGGCAAAGGGAATCGAGGAGAATACTCTCGATACAATGACCCAGATCATAAAGGAAGAACTTCCGATGGCGGAGACAGCTGTTCTTTCCGGACCGAGCCACGCGGAGGAGGTAAGCCGCGGACTTCCGACGCTCTGCGTTGCGGGATCCCGCAAGAAGAACGTTGCAGAGTACGTCCAGTCCACATTTATCAGCCCGGTGTTCCGCGTATACACGAGCCCGGATGTCCTGGGGATCGAGACAGGCGCCGCGTTAAAGAACGTTGTTGCCCTGGCAGCGGGAATCGCTGATGGCCTGGGTTACGGGGACAACGCGAAAGCAGCCCTCATCACCCGCGGTATGGCGGAGATCGCGAGACTTGGCATCGCCATGGGTGGAAAATACCAGACCTATACCGGACTTTCCGGAATCGGCGATCTGATCGTGACATGCGCCAGCATGCACAGCAGAAACCGCCGCGCCGGTATCCTCATCGGAAAAGGATACACGATGGAAGAAGCAATGAAGGAAGTCCAGATGGTGGTAGAAGGCGTTTACTCAGCGAAGGCTGCGAGATCCCTCGCAAAGAAATACAATGTTTCCATGCCGATCGTTGAGGAGGTAAACCAGGTCCTGTTTGAAGGAAAACCTGCAAAAGAGGCGGTGGCTGACCTGATGCTCCGCGATAAGCGCATCGAGCACAGCGATCTTCCGTGGGAATAGAAGTCAGAATAAGCCTTGCAGCAGCCTGTATTTTTCCGTACTGCGGCGTAAAAAAAGGCTCTGCCGGTATAAAATGTCCCCCTCGCGCATACACTGCAACAGTATATGCGAGGGGGTATTTTTATGGATGATTTCCATGTATACAAGGATATCGAGGCGAGGACGGGCGGCGAGATCTATGTGGGCGTCGTGGGACCCGTGCGCACCGGGAAATCTACGTTTATCAAGCGGTTTATGGAACTTCTCGTTCTCCCGAACCTTCCGGACGGGCAGAAAAAGTCGCAGACCAGGGATGAACTCCCGCAGAGCGCCGCTGGGAAGACGATCATGACCACGGAGCCGAAGTTTATCCCGAAGGAGGCGGCGGAGCTGGAGCTTGCGGAGGGGATCCGGGCGAAGGTGCGGCTCATCGACTGTGTGGGTTTTATGGTGGAAGGTGCTGCGGGACATACGGAAAACGGGGAGGAACGTCTCGTGAAGACGCCCTGGTACGATTATGAGATCCCGTTCACCCAGGCGGCGGAAATTGGGACGAGAAAGGTGATCCGGGACCATTCCACCATCGGGATCGTTGTGGCCTGCGATGGCAGCTTCGGGGAACTCTCCAGGGATGATTTTAAGGAGGCGGAGGAGCAGACGATCTCGGAGTTGAAGGGGATCGGAAAACCGTTCCTGATCCTGTTAAACTCTACAAGACCCTATGCGGCGGAGACGAAAGCCCTGGCGTTAAAGATGGAAAACCAGTACGGGGTCCCGGTACGGGCGGCAAACTGTGAACAGCTAAAGCGAGAAGACATCGAGGAGATATTGGGCACTGTGCTCCTGGAGTTCCCGGTGACAGAGCTCGACTTTGAGATCCCGAAATGGGTGGAGATCCTGCCGGATGATCATGCGTTAAAGGCAAGTTTGATCATGGAGGCGGGAAAACTCCTGAAGATATCCGTCCAGATGAAGGACGTGCCGAAGGAGGCTGTGCCGGAAACAGATCAGGCAGTGAAAAAACTGATCGCGGATGAGCTGGATCTTGCGAGCGGCCGGGTGACAATCCGGGTCTTGGTGGATGAGTCGGCATACTTTGAGGTCTTAAGCGATATTTCCGGCCTGCCGGTGCGTGATGAGTACAGCCTGTTTAAAATCTTAAAGGAATCTGCCGAGATGAAGGAAGAGTATGAGAAGGTGAGAAACGCCCTGGTGGAGGTGCGCCAGAGGGGCTACGGAATCGTCCTGCCGGATAAGACGGAGATCTCCTTAGATGAGCCGGAGCTGATCCGTCATGGCAGCAAGTACGGTGTGAAGATCCATGCCCAGGCACCCTCCATCAATCTCATAAAGGCCAGGATCGAGACGGAGATCGCGCCGATCGTTGGGAACGAGCAGCAGGCGAAGGACTTGATCGCGTACATAAAGGACGGCGAAGCGACGGAGGAAGGTGTCTGGGATACGAATATCTTCGGAAAGTCCGTGGAACAGATCGTTGAGGACGGGATGCAGGCGAAGATCTCCCAGATGACGGAGGACTGTCAGATGAAACTTCAGGATACGCTGCAGAAAATTATTAATGACAGTAATGGCGGAATGATTTGCATAATTATCTGAAATTTGCTATAATAGATGCAAATAATACAGCTGTTTTGCAAAAATGAAGATTTTCATCGAATTTTGCAAAACGATGCTGAAATTACAGTATTTGCGGCAGAAACCTGAAGGATAAAATCCGCGGTGAACGTGAAAAGGGTTGCGGACACTGCCCGGTTGGGAAAAACGGATATTTCTGTATATCGACCACAGGAATAGGATGTTTGCATGAGTTTCCAGATTTCGCCGCGAAAGGAGGAGTTCCATGAAACTGACATTTATCGGTGCAGATCATGAAGTGACTGGAAGCTGTCATTATCTGAATGCGGCGGGAAAGAACATTCTTGTTGATTACGGTATGGAACAGGGCGGAAACGCCTATGAGAACGCGGAGCTTCCGATCCCGTTCTCCGATGTGGACTACATCTTTATCACCCACGCCCACATCGATCACACAGGCCTGCTTCCACTGATCTATGCGAAGGGCTTTAAGGGGCAGATATTCGCCACACAGGCCACCTGCGATCTCTGCAACATTATGTTGAAAGACAGTGCCCACATCCAGGAAATGGAGGCTGAGTGGAAGAACAGAAAGGCAAGACGTGCCGGAAACCCGGAGGTCCAGGCGCTCTACACGGTAAACGACGCGGAAGGCGTTTTAAAGCATTTCGTGCCATGCCATTATGGTGATATCCTGACGATCTGCGACGGATTGAAAGTACGGTTTACGGATGTGGGTCACCTGCTTGGATCCGCATCCATTGAAGTCTGGATCGATGAGGACGGCGTACAGAAGAAGATTGTTTTCTCTGGTGATATCGGGAACAAGAACAAACCTCTGATCAAGGATCCGCAGTACACGGATGAGGCCGACTATGTGGTAATGGAGTGTACCTACGGTGACCGTTCCCACGACCGGACCCACGAGCATATCGAGGAGTTCGCGAAGATCATCCAGAGGACCCTGGACCGTCACGGAAACGTTGTGATCCCGGCCTTTGCAGTGGGCAGGACACAGGAGATCCTCTACTTTATCCGTAAGATCAAGGAAGAGTGCCTTGTCACCGGACATGACGGATTCCCGGTTTATGTGGACAGCCCGCTGGCCGTCGAGGCGACCCATGTGTTCAATAAGAACATTTCCGAGTGCTTTGACGAGGAGGCGATGGATCTTGTGAACAGGGGAATCAACCCGATCGCATTCCCGGGATTAAATCTTTCCGTCAGCAGCGACGATTCCAAGGCGATCAACTTCGACTCCGAGCCGAAGGTCATTATCTCCGCGGCGGGTATGTGTGATGCCGGACGAATCCGCCACCACTTAAAGCATAATCTCTGGAGACAGGAGTGTACGATCGTGTTCGCCGGATACCAGGCTGTCGGAACTCTGGGAAGGAGCCTCATTGAGGGGGCGGAAGTCGTAAAACTATTCGGTGAGACCATCGATGTAGAAGCGGAGATCGTGTGCCTGGACGGACTTTCCGGTCATGCGGACAGGGAAGGACTTCTCACCTGGATCAACGCCTTTAAGAAGAAACCGGACCGTGTGTTTATGGTACACGGAGACGATCTCGTATGCACGAAGTTCGCGAACCTCCTGCGCTCGGACTACGATCTTGTGGCGGACGCACCGTTCTCGGGATCAGAGTTTGACCTTGCCGCGGGTGCGTGGCTCAAACAGACCGTCGGTATTCCAATCCAGAAGGAGACAGCGAGACAGAAGGAGAATAAGTCCATCTTTGCTCTTCTTGTGGCTGCAGGCGAGCGCCTGATGCGGATCATCCAGAAGAACCGTGACTGCGCGAACAAGGATATCAAGAAATTTACGGCAGAGGTCAACGCGCTCTGCGAGAAGTGGGATCTGTAACTGCGGCTTGAGCCGTCTGAATTCCGGAATCATATAAAATAAGACATCTGAGAGGAATTACAAAATAGACATGAAAGTAACACTTTATACGGACGGAGCGGCCCGCGGAAATCCAGACGGGCCGGGCGGATACGGAGCGGTGCTCCAGTTTATTGATAAAAATGGGACTCTCCACGAAAAGGAATTGTCCGCGGGATATGTGCGGACAACCAATAACCGGATGGAACTTATGGCAGCGATCGTGGGACTTGAAGCGTTAAACCGGTCCTGTGAGGTAGACCTTTATTCCGATTCGAAATATCTCGTGGACGCTTTCAACCAGAAATGGATCGACGGCTGGGTTAAGCATAACTGGGTCCGCCCTAAGACGGGACCGGTAAAAAATTCGGACCTCTGGAAACGGCTGCTCGTCGCGATGAACCCGCATAAAGTGACGTTCCACTGGGTCAAGGGCCATGACGGTCATCCCGGAAACGAGCGCTGTGACCGCCTGGCCACCAGCGCTGCGGATGGTGGGGATCTGTTGGTGGATACGGGGCTTAGTAACTAAAAAGGCAGTTGCGCTGTTTTTTACAAAAGTCTTACAATGTATTACTAATTTGCGTTTTTTGTTCACAAAGATCTCACGATATGGTATCTTTTTAGTAGAACAGAAGTTACCTGAAAAATCGAGAGGGCACATATGAGCAGACGCAGAATATGGTTGATAATTATTGGAATCCTGATGGCCGGGGTATCCGCCACATGGGAAATGGAAAAATTTGTTTCTTCCCATGGGGTGAATACCGCGGCTGTCGTCGGTTTTGAGGCGGATGCCATGCAGCCGGATGCGGGAAATTCCGGGAATCCCTATATGACAGAGAATCGGATGAAGGTGGCAGAAAATAACCCGGCAGCCCAGAATGCGCCAGCTCCGGCGTGCGGCCCTGCCGATAACGGGATCGCCCTGTACCACGCGGATGCAAAAGCCAGCCGGGGACCGGAAGATGGGGGAGAAGCTTCTGATACTGAAACAAGGATGAAAGAATCTGCGACGAAAGAAAACGCAGCGGCAGAAGCTCCCGATGCGGAGGTCAGCGACCTGTCACTGGCGGATAATGATCAGCTGGCGGTGAGCGGAGGCACAGACGAGGCAGCAGGGATACCGGTGGAAGAGACGGTCAAGTCCCCGCTGGAACCGGACAGCACAGCATCGGAAAATGCAGGGGAAGCAAAACTTGTGATCGAATACACACGTTCTGATCTGGAGGAGCGCCTTGAGGCGGTTAGAATTGAGGCGGAAAAGTACCAGGATGACCAGACGATGAGTCAGACCTCCCGGTATGCGACGGCGGAATATGTGAGAAATCTCTGGGACCGCGAGCTGAACCTGATCTATTCAAGCATCCATAAAGAGATGGACGAGAGTGCAGCGGAAGCGCTCCGCCGGGAAGAAGTGGAGTGGATTCGAAAGCGCGACCTGGCGGCGGATAAAGCCAGTGCGAAGTCAAACAGCACACCATCCCAGAGCATCGAGTATGTCCGCACATCAGCGAGCGTGACGATGGACCGATGCTATGAACTGCTGGAAAATTATGGGGATTACCTGGAGCCTGAGAAAAATTAAAAGACGACACATCGGCGCATTTGAATCACTAAAAAATTCAGATGCGCCGGTTTCACTTATGAAGAAGTGACAGAAAAGCCGTTTGACGGCAGAAAAGGTCCACCAGAATGCCACGGAACAGAAAAAACATCTTGCCAACAGAACGAGAAACGATTATAGTATAAGTTATGAGAATCTGCGCAGAAGACCGGCGCACTGGCTTTATGGGCAGATCCCGAAAAAATAATATAATAGAAACTGTACAAATGTGTCATTTTAAACACAGGCGTCTGAATTTTAGACAGCCGGAGAAGGAGGCGTTTTTATGTCCGCATTTTTCGCATCATGTATTTCAACAGCTTTAGAGGCTGTGATTCTGGCCGCAGTTGCCCTGGCGGGTATCGTTCTGGGTAAGAAATTCAGAGATAAAAAAAGTACACAACAGTAACCAGGAGGCAGTACCATGCAGAAATATGGTGTAAACGAACTGAGGAGAATGTTCCTTGAATTCTTCGAGAGCAAGGAACATCTTGCGATGAAGAGTTTCTCCCTCGTTCCGCACAACGATAACAGCTTACTTTTGATCAACTCTGGTATGGCACCGTTAAAGCCGTACTTCACAGGCCAGGAGATCCCACCGAGGCGCAGAGTCACCACATGCCAGAAATGTATCCGTACCGGCGATATCGAAAATATCGGTAAGACAGCCCGCCACGGCACATTCTTCGAAATGTTGGGAAACTTCTCCTTCGGCGATTACTTCAAGACAGAAGCGATCCACTGGGCATGGGAGTTCCTGACCGAATGCGTAGGAATCCCGGCAGACCGTCTCTATCCGTCTGTTTACCTTGACGATGATGAGGCTTTCCGCATCTGGAACGAGGAGATCGGTATCCCGAAAGAGAGAATCTACCGTTTTGGCAAAGAAGACAACTTCTGGGAGCATGGCGCAGGTCCGTGCGGCCCGTGCTCTGAGATCTACTATGACCGCGGAGAGAAGTATGGTACAGGCCCGGAGGACGTTATGGGCGGCGAGGGAGACCGTTTCATGGAAGTATGGAATGTCGTATTCTCCCAGTTCAACAATGACGGACACGGAAATTACACCGATCTGATCCAGAAGAACATCGATACAGGTATGGGACTCGAGAGACTGGCTGTTGTCTGCCAGGATGTGGCATCCCTTTTCGATGTAGATACAAACCGTGCCCTGATGGACGAGGTAGGCGCTCTTGCACACTGCAGATACGAGGAGGACGACAAGAAGGACGTTTCTCTCCGTATTATCGCTGACCACGTAAAGAGCTGCACATTTATGGCATCTGACGGAATCATGCCGTCCAACGAGGGCAGAGGTTATGTATTCCGCAGACTTTTAAGAAGAGCAGCACGTCACGGACGTATCCTCGGCATCGAGGGAAACTTCATGACAAAGCTTGCACAGGTCGTTATTGATCTCTCCAAGGACGGTTATCCGGAGTTAGAGGAGAAGAAAGATATGATCCTCCGCGTGATCGACCAGGAGGAAGAGCGTTTTGCCAACACCATCGACAAAGGCCTTGAGATCCTTGCTGATCTTGAAAAAGATATGGAAGCAAAGGGAACAAAGGTCCTTGCCGGTGAGGATGCGTTCAAGCTCTACGATACTTACGGATTCCCGATCGACTTAACAAAGGAGATCCTCGATGACAAGGGACTCACTGTCGATGAAGAAGGTTTTCACAAGGCAATGCAGGTTCAGAGAGAGACTGCAAGAAGTGCCAGAAAGACCACAAACTACATGGGACGCGACGATATCTACCAGAAACTCGACGCATCCTTAACATCCGCTTTCACAGGATATGACAAGCTTGAGGATGAGTCCAAGGTGACAGCCCTCGTGAGACTTGCCGCTGATGAAGAGGGCGAGGATGAGATCGCAGATGCGGTGACAGACGGTGAGAAAGCGTGCGTTATCACCTCTGAGACTCCATTCTACGGAACCATGGGCGGTCAGGTCGGTGACCGCGGCGCGATCGAGAGTGCGAACGGCAAGTTCGAGGTAGAAGATACGATCCACCTTCAGGGCGGAAAGATCGGTCATATCGGACATATGGTAAGCGGTATGTTCCAGACAGGTGAGACAGTAACTCTTAAGGTAAATGAGGAGAACCGTTCCCTGATTGGAAGAAACCACAGTGCGACCCACCTTCTCCACAAGGCATTAAGAACCGTGCTCGGCACACACGTTGAGCAGGCTGGTTCCCTTGTAACAAGAGACAGACTTCGTTTCGACTTCACTCACTTCTCTGCAATGAGCCAGGATGAGATCAAGGAAGTTGAGAATATTGTAAATAAAGAGATCCGCGCGGCACTTCCGGTTGTTACAGATGTTACGAGTCTGGAGGACGCAAAGAAGACAGGCGCGATGGCGCTCTTCGGAGAGAAATACGGCGATAAGGTCCGTGTCGTAAGAATGGGAGACTTCTCCACAGAGCTCTGCGGCGGTACCCACGTTAAGAATACCTCCGAGATCAGCTGCTTCAAGATCCTTTCCGAGGCTGGTGTAGCAGCAGGTGTAAGACGTATCGAGGCACTCACCTCCGATGGCCTGATCCATCACTATGAGAATGTAGAGCAGGAGCTTCACGCGGCAGCAGCTGCAGCGAAGTCCACTCCGGCTGATTTAACGACAAAGATCGAGTCCATGATGGAGGAGATCAAGACACTCCACTCCGAGAACGAGAAGTTAAAGAGCAAGCTTGCCAAAGAGGCAATGGGCGATGTAATGGATCAGGTTCAGGAAGTGAAGGGAGTGAAAGTCCTCGCAGTCCGCGCAGACGGCGTTGACATGAACGGCTTAAGAAACTTAGGCGACCAGTTAAAGGAGAAGCTCGGAGAAGGCGTTGTTGTGATCGCATCTGTTCTCGACGGCAAGGTAAACCTGATGGCTGCTGTGACCGATGAGGCCCAGAAGAAGGGCGCTCATGCAGGAAACCTCATCAAGGCGATCGCAGGCCTTGTAGGTGGCGGCGGTGGCGGACGTCCGAACATGGCGCAGGCCGGCGGTAAGAATCCGGAAGGCGTTGCGGACGCACTCATAAAGGTTGCGGAAGTCGTTTCTGAGCAGGTAAAATAAGTTAAGAATTAAGGCTGTTTCAAGCCTTTTTGATGCCGGGTTGTGCAAGGTTGCCCGGCATCAAAAATAAATTTGAAAAAAATGCATTTTTCTAGTAAAAATAGGTTGACGAATGTGTAATTTATGATATAATCATACCAGTGCTAAAAAATACCCAAACAGTTGTATTATGCACAATTACACAACTGGAGGGAGGTTAGGTGTGAGCGATGTCAAACGTAATTGTTAAAGATAACGAGAGCTTAGACAGTGCTTTACGCAGATTCAAAAGAAACTGCGCAAAGGCTGGCATTCAGCAGGAAATTCGTAAAAGAGAGCATTACGAGAAGCCAAGCGTAAGACGTAAGAAAAAGTCTGAAGCTGCTCGTAAGCGTAAGTACAACTAATTCTCGCACGGAATTGGTTCACTTGAAGTAAAATAAATCGGCCGGTCGTCAGGTTTGCCTGATGGACCGGCTGTTTTATTTTTGTATAAAGTTTTGATTTATGCCCCGCCATCTGACGGGGCATGCTTAGCTATTTTACTTCTTTTAAGTCACATCTCGGTGAAGCTACCAGGGAGTAGTTAGTATGATAGATTACAAATCCCGGTGCAGCTCCTGCCACTTTCTTAATGTTCTTCTTCTGGATGTAGTCGATCTCAACCTTATCATTTTCACGGCCTTTGGAATAATAAGCTGCTAAAGCACCAGCTTCTTCAAAGACCCGGTCTGGCAGATCTGCCTGCCCGTTGCTCTTTACGATCGCATGGGAGCCTGGAATACCTTTTGCGTGGAACCACCAGTCGTTGCCGCTTGCCACTTTGAAAGTAAGCTCTTCGTTCTGATAGTTGTTCTTTCCTACGAAAATATCATATCCGTCAGAAGAAATATAATGGAAAGGCTTGCTTGTGATCTTTGGCCGCTTTTCGTTGGCACGGCGTTTCTTCACATAACCAAATTCCATTAATTCTTCCTTGATCTGCACCAGATCATTTTCCTCTAAGGCAATATCAAGGGCAGAACTTACAGACTCCAGATGGTCAACTTCGGCTTTGGTTTCCATGGTCAGCTGGCTTAAGGCTTCATAAGTACGTTTTAATTTATTATACTTGTCAAAATGCTTCTGGGCATTCTCACGGGCTGTCAGCTGCGGGTCTAATGGGATCGTGATCTCTTCATTATCATAATAATTAATACATTTAAAAGATTTTTCCCCACCCTTTAACTCGTAACCATAGGTGTTTAACAGTTCTCCGTAGATCCTGTATTTTTCACGCTTTTCGGTATCTTTTAACTGCTTTAACTGCAGGTCGTATTTTTTGCAGCTGCGCTCTAAGGCAGTCTGAACAATACGGCGCAGGTCAGAAGATTTCTGACGGATACGGGTAATGGTATCTCTGGAGGCGTAATAATTTTCCAGGAGAGTACTTATAGACTCAAACGTTTCCCTGCGGTATCCCTTTCCTTCATAGCAGGTCAGGGGAACAGAAGCATATTCTACAGGTGTATCCCCGTCATATACAACGGCAGGGCTGAAACGTCCTTCTTTGACATCCTCCATCATCAGCTGGAATGTATGATACAGATGAGTCAGTTCCGGGTCTGTCAGTTCGCCGGCGCTTCGGTCGGAGTCGATGGAAGCCAGATGGCAAAGTTCCTCCGCAACAATAGGGCTGATGCCGGTAAGGTGACCGTATAATGCTTTCTGCACAGAAGTAGGAGAGGATAAAATACAGCTGCGGAACACAGTTTCTGTAACGGTCAGAGGATTTTCCTTTGCAATGGTCTGCGGAATAAAATATTCCCGTCCCGGAAGCACTTCACGCACAGAACTCATGCTGGCAGATACATGCTTGATACTGTCAATGATGGTTCCATCTTCCTTACAGAAAATAATATTACTGTGTTTTCCCATGATCTCTACGATCAGGCGCTTTTTGCACAGATCCCCCAGCTCATCTAAATGTTCCAGCTCAAACTCTAAAATACGTTCCAGACCCGGCTGCTTTACAGAAACAATGCGGGCGCTGCCAATATGCTTTCTTAAAAGCATACAGAAATTAGGCGCAGTGAGAGGGCTGGTCTTATTATTTGCAGTAAGATAAATAAGAGGAAGACTTGCGCTTGCAGAGATCTGCAGCCGGTAGTTTTCTCTGTTGTTTTTTATAGTAATAAGCAACTCATCCTTTTCCGGCTGGGCGATCTTTGCGATCTTCCCGCCTTCTATGGTATGGGCAAATTCCCATCTTAAGTTTGCTATGGTAATACCGTCAAATGCCATGTATATTCACTCCTGTCGATCAAAAATAGGCAATACTGTATGAAACAGACTGCTCTTATAAGGATACCACATTTTCTTTCATTAGAAAAGTATTACAACAATATGGAAAAACTGCTGTACACTGGAAAAAAATAACCTATAATAAAATGTAAAAGTTCTGTAAATGCTTTCATTAATGCGTATTGGAGGAATTTCCTATGAATAATTTTATACAGCATGTGACAGGGCAGCTGGTGTGGTTGGGAGAACACAGAGGCCTGTTTTTGCTGTTGATCGTAGAATTGTTTGCCGGTGTGTGTTTACTCATCGGTTTTTTTCAGTTAAAGATCAAAAAACAGAATGAAGCCGCAGGGGTGTTTAAAGGCGGTTCTGGATCCTTTGGTGTACCGGGAAACGGAGATCCGGTAATGATACTTCGCTGTAAAGATCTGTATCCTGTATACATAACAGAAAGCTTTGAACAGCAGCTTGACGTTACCGGTGATGACATAAAAACAGATATAGGTATATTTTTGGATAAAGTAGGTTCGGGAAAAGACTGGAAGCTGTGGAAAAAGTATCGTTCCTGGGATGGAAAACAGCCCTTTACTTCGGATTTTTATCTGGAGAGAATGAAAAGCTGGTACAGACTGGAGATTACCCGCAGTAAGGACGGTTTATATGATACATTCCAGTTCCGTGATATAACAGAAGATAAGAAAGAACTGGAAGCTGCAAAAGAACAGTTAAAGATCGCGGAAAGCGTAAGCCAGTCAAAGACAGAATTCCTTTCCAGTATGTCCCATGAGATCCGTACGCCTATGAATGGTATTATTGGTATGCTGACACTGGCACATGGTCAGTTAAGAGGCCATAGTGCTGAAAATTATATTATAAAGGCAGAGCAGCTTTCCAAGTATCTGCTTTCTGTTATCAATGATATTCTGGATATGTCCCGTATTGAGGCAGGAAAGATCGAGCTGGAGAGCAAGCCATTTGAACTTGCGGCGCTGGCAGAAAAGCTGCGTAACATGTTCCAGAAAAACGTAGAAGCCAAAGGCGTGGCATTCTATGTGGAAATGAAAGATGTAGATGTAAAATACATAGTTGGCGATGAATTGCGTATTTCCCAGATCCTGGTAAACTTTTTATCCAATGCCCAGAAGTTTACAGAAAAAGGAGAGATCCGTGTTACATTCCGCCAGCTTCAGAAAGAAAATGGCAAAGTAAGCCTGATGTTCCGTGTTCATGATACAGGAAAAGGTATGGATGCTAAATTTATCAGCCGTATTTTCAAGCCTTTTGAACAGGAAAGCCAGGATATCACCAAACAGTACGGTGGATCCGGTCTTGGTATGTCTATTACAGACCGTCTGGTCCATCTGATGGGCGGTGAGATCGTCATTGACAGTATGCTTGGCAAAGGCTCTGATTTCAGCGTATATCTGACACTTCCGATCGCAGAAGTTTCTGAGATAGAAACAGAACAGGAAGACGAGACAGGAACAGACTTCACCTTTAACGGATGCCACATCCTTATGGCAGAAGATAATGAGATCAACGCGGAGATCGCAGTCAGCATTCTGGAAAATGAGGGTGCTAAAGTCGATGTAGCCGTAAACGGTAAAGATGCTGTGGAAAAATATGCAGCTTCTGCACCGGGAACTTATAACTTTATCCTTATGGATATCCAGATGCCGGTGATGAACGGCCGTGATGCGGCAAAACAGATCCGGAGTATGGATCGAAAAGATGCTGGAGAGATACCTATCTTTGCTCTTTCTGCAGATGCCTTTGTAGAAGATCAGAGACTTTCTGCTATGAGCGGTATGAATGGTCACTTTACGAAACCGATTGATTTTGAAGAGATGCGTGTGCAGATCGGCAAGATATTAAAAGGACGGAGAAAATATTGAAAAAGCAAAAGAAAAATATGGGCAGTCTTATAAAAAAAGCAGGTGTAAAAGGGATGGCAGCAGGTGCTGTATCCCTGGTCCTTGTTGCAGGCGGCTTTCATGTTTTATGGGAAGATTATCAGAGGGGCAACCTGTTTAAGCCGGAACTGTTTGTAAAAAACAGGGAATTACAGGGTAACCAGATCATGTTCCCGGAGAAAGAAAATATACAGCAAAATGGAAATGACCCGGGAGAAAATGACACCCGGAGGCAAAGGATCCCTATGGTCAGGAAAAGAAAAACGAAGCTGCCTATGAACTGGCCAATAACCAGATGGAAGCAGATCCGGAAAGTGCCAGAAACATTTTCTCAGATCCTTCCTTTGATTATGCAGGAGGCACAGGCGGTACAAACTGGGCTCCCGAAGGACAGAGTGTAGTCCTGGCGCCGGATGCCCAGGAAAAGGTCAACCTTCCGGCAGGACATTCTGGTCTGACTACAGAAGATACAGGAAATAAGGATACCCCTGCTTCTTCCAATGGTTCAGGCAGCGACAGCGGTGATACTACGATCAGCGGCGGCGGTTCAACTGGCGGCGGTGGTGGCTCCGGTTCCAATGGAAATCAGGATAATACCATAACACCCGGTGGAAATGACGTACCTGCGCCAACTCCAACGCCGGATCCGACTCCTACACCAACCCCAACACCGGATCAGCCGGATAATGGAGATGATACGCCGACTGTAGACCCGGATTACCCGGATGACTCCAAGCAGCCTACCCTGCCAAGCGACCCTTCTTTACCTGGTGGAGAAGAAATTACGCTTCCGGATTTTCCAAGTGAAGGACTGCCTGAAGGGGATGAGGCTGAAAATGCAGTACTTTCTATTATAAGTTCCTCAGATTCTGTAGGTGAACTTTACCGGGGCGCTGTACTTACAGACTGGAAACTGCTGTGTTCTGTTTATGCATATGTAGACACACCTACGGGAACTTATCGTCTGAGAGAGTATAACGATAATTTTAAGATTGGAGATCATCCCAAGATAGCAGAGGGGGATTTTACTGTTACCTTTTATTTTAGACCCAATGCCAACAGCCCGTGGACAGAGATCGAACATGAATTTTCTGTAAAATATTGCAAGATGGTTGTAATGGGACCGGAAGATGAGGCTGGAAACAGACGTACCTTAGACAGCGTATATCTGGGAGAAGATGAAGAGATTTGCCTGTTAAAGGAGCTGAAAGAGTTGTATACAGCCCAGCAAAATATCTGGGGAATGGGTCTGTATGACTCTCTTCTTCAGGTGGTTCCGGGATGGTATGTCAATGGAGAGCAGGAAGTATTTACAGATTATTACAAACCGGAGGCTCCGGGAAGATATGAGATCTATCCAATGGACCGGGTGGATATTCCGGAATATTTCGGTGGTTATCTGACCTGGGATTTTGATGAGCGTGGTAATTATGTTTACAGGCAGTTTCTGCATATGTGCAGTGAATTTCTGGATGAAGTAGAGATCCCCCAGGGGATCCAGCAGGTCAACTTCAATGGATATGTTACAGGAAAGATCTATATCCCGGAGTCTGTTACAACTTTGCTGGATGATTTTATAATGGTTACACAAGGTTATGAGGTGGCAGAGGGAAACCCGTACTTCTGTTCCGTGGACGGTTTCCTTTATAACAAGGCAAAAACAGAACTGTTAGGTATTCCGGTAGGATTAGAAGAGATCGATATTCCGGAAGATGTTACGAGAGTGGTCATTCCAGAATGGAATTCCCTGACAAAGATAAATTTCGCATCACCAACACCTCCGGATATCAATCTGGGAAGGATATCCGGTACACAGCTGGTGGTACCTGCAGAGTATTATGCAGATTATCTTCTTACATGGAGAAACAGTCTGGGTGGAAACAGCCTGATCCCTTCTTCGGAGGAGACAGATTATACCTATGTAAATGGAGCAGTGCTTTCTTCCGGTGGTACGGTTTTAAACCGTATTTCCAGTGATAACAGCGGATTATGGATCGTTCCGGATACAGTAAGACGTATTAAGTCCTATGCTGCTGATAAATGTCCGAATGTGGAACGCCTGGTCATTTCAGAAGGTGTAGAGGTTCTGGAGTCAGAAAGTTTGAACGGAGAAGGATTGACAGAGATCTATTTCCAGAGCGATGTGCCTCCTGAGATCTCAGCAGATACCTTTGGTGATCTGGATACAAAAAATCTGGTCATCTATGTATCAGAAGACAACCGTGATGCCTATGTAGAGGCCTGGGGAGAGATCTTAGGTGAGGAGACTGCTGAAAATCTGATTCAGGTTGGAAAATGTGAACTGGTAGAAACGGAAGCTGGCATGATCTATCTGGATGTTGCCGGTTCTGCAGTCCTGATCCAGGCTCCGGAAGATATTACTTCTTTAGATGAACTGGATCTGCCGGATGGCGTAGAACTGACAGAGATCGGAAACAGTGCCTTTAAGGGCTGCATTGACCTGATCCTGGCAGAACTTCCGGAAACTGTTACAAAAGTAGGAAGAAATGCGTTCTCCCAGTGTGAGAAACTGGAAGGTGTAATAAGTTACGCACCTGATTATATTTATATTGGACAGGATGCCTTTGTGGGACTTCGCTATATGGCCTTTAATACAGGCTATCTGGATCTGGAAGATCCGTTGATGGCAAGGGATACACTGACCTATGTTACCTCAGCCTGCCTTTTAGATGAAACGGCTGCCAGATATGCAATAGGATGTGGCGATGCCATTGTATTAGGAGATACAGAGGAAACGAGACCATTGGTATTTGGTCTGGATGGAGATGATACCTATCTGCTTAACGGTACCACTGATTTCTCAGGAGAGATCCAGGCGCCGGAGGGACGAGTTATTACCTATGTGATCAGAGGCGCTTTACAGGATTGCCAGGGAGAGTTTACACTGCCTGCAGAAGTAGCGGAACATATCCGTGCTATACAGAGTGCAGCCTTTAAAAATTCCGGTCTTACAGGTACGGTTGAATTTTCTGATGATCTGTTCCAGATCGGTTCAGATGCTTTTATTGGCTGTGTGGATCTGACAGAGGTTAAATTTTCCAATCCTGCCAGCGATCTGGGAGATGCAGATCCGGGACTTAGTGTTGACCCGTATGCCTTTGCAAGGACAGGCCTTACAGAAATTGAATTCCCGGAAGATCTTCGTTCTGTAGGTTACAGCGCTTTTGAAGATACAGATATGCAGTCTATTACCTTTACAGGTGAGAATGTACCGCTGCTTACTTATCCGGGACGTGGAACTTTCTACAGCTTTGGCGTGGAAACAGAGGGACTGGTTCAGTTAGAAGGTGCTGCGGCTGAAAATGAAGATGCCTATGTAGATGTATGGAAATACAGTATTCAGGGATATGAAAGCGATGATGAGATCGAAAGCAATATTTACTATACTGTTTTAAATGCGGCTGTAAGTGAGTGGATGGATGCAGCAGGTGACTTCCCTGTAGATGAAGACTGGAACTACCTGCCGGAATTCCTGGAGTACGTAAATGATTGTACTCCGTATACGATTGAGAATATAAAATTCACTGGTGAGGAAAGAATTTATACTCTCCTTGGTAAAGAGGTACCGGATCATCCGGACCGTCTGGAAAAACCGGATATCAATGAGTATGTAGATGCCTGGAGAGACCGGATCGAGGAAGAAAAGAATGAAAAAGAGGAACAGGCAGTTGTTCTGGATAAAATACCGGAAGTTCCTGCCGATGTTCCGGTAGATCCGGAAGTTCCTCAGGACCCGGATCAGGGAAATGGAACCACACAGGATCCGGATGAGCCATCAGAAGATCCACAGGATCCGGAAACACCGGAAAAACCGGAGACACCAACCGATCCAGATGCGCCGGAAACACCAGAAATACCGGAGACACCAACCAATCCGGATGCACCAGAAGAGCCGGATCAGCCACAGGAACCGGAAAACCCGGATCCATCGAAGGATACGGATCAGACAGAAAATGAATCAGGTGGATCGATGGAAGAGGATAAAGAAGACACAGAAGAAAAAGATGCGTCTTCAGAAGAAACTTTAGATACAGAAGAAAACTCAGATACAGAAGAAAGTTTATAAAAACCACTATAGAACGGAAAAAGCGCAAAAGAGAGAGGAGAAGCATTTGTTATGATACTGGAACAGTCTGAACACGTCATTCAGGAAGTGAAAAAAGCCTTTATGGGAAAAGACGACATTATACGGCGTGTTCTTGCCACGATTTACGCAGGAGGACATATTCTCCTTGAGGACAGCCCCGGAGTAGGAAAGACCACCCTTGCCCTTGCCTTTTCAAGAGTACTGGGACTGGATTACAAGAGAATACAGTTTACAACAGATACCCTGCCGTCAGATATTACAGGTTTTACCATGTACAACCGCCAGAATGAACAGTTTGAGTATCATGAGGGCGCTGCTATGTGCAATCTGCTGCTGGCAGATGAGATCAACCGTACTTCTCCTAAAACACAGTCTGCTCTTCTGGAAGCCATGGAAGAGCGGAGGGTAACAGTAGATGGTGTAACAAGACCTTTACCTACTCCGTTTATCTGTATTGCTACCCAGAACCCTTTAGGTACAACAGGAACCCAGGCACTTCCAAGTTCCCAGTTAGACCGTTTTATGGTTCGTCTTTCCATTGGATATCCTTCAGCAGAGGATCAGATCAAGATCTTAAAGGCCAGAAGATATTCCAACCCTCTGGAAGAGATCCAGGTAGCTGCACAGGCAGAAAACATTCTGGAGATCCAGAACTATCTTTCTGCTCTTAAGATCAGTGATGATATCCTTTATTATCTGATCCGCCTTTGTGAGGCAACCAGAGAACATCCTTTAGTAGAACTGGGAATCAGCCCACGTGGTGTCTGGGCACTGACTAAGATGGCAAAGGCATGGGCAATCTTAAAAGACCGCAGCTATGTGATCCCGGAGGATGTACAGGAAGTATTTACGGATGTATGCGCCCACAGACTGATCCTTAAGCCCCAGGCCCGTTTAGAGGGAATCTCAGAAAAAGAGATCCTTCAGGATATATTAAAAGAAACAAAACCTTTGAAAGACCCTAAGAGGTGGAATGCATGACAAGGATCAGGATCGGCTTCGGCACAGCAGTAGTGGCAACAGCTGTTCTGTTTTTCTTAAGCGGTTCTTATTTTACAGCCGGTGTATTTATAATAGAAATTTTATTGCCTGTGGTCTTACGTTTCTTTTTACGTCTTGAGACGAATGGAATGGAGCTGGAAATGCATACCCGCTCTGCCTGCCGTCTCGGACAGACAATAGAGATCGATATCTCTGTGAAAAGCAGATGGCGGTGTCTGGCAGCAGCCAGGATCCAGGCAGATCTTTCCTATGATAATAAAATGTTCCAGGTCAACAGG
>OGCN01002486.1_pt1 | contig 19895 bp, 19 predicted proteins | sample 1570181 | NCBI WGS metagenome assembly OGCN01 (sample SAMEA4370584, study PRJEB24528) | human gut metagenome | reverse complement strand
GCTCGTCTGCACAGGTGTGGCATAGCTCATCCATTCACGCAGAAGCCCGAAGGAATCGGTGCTTTTTTTCTGTGTGGAAAAGGAGGTCATGCCGTTCATTGCCGCAATAATTGCCTGATCCGTATAAACCGGATAGGGTGCCTCCGTTACGGTGGTGGAGGCAATCGTCTCCCCATCCGTATTGAGGATATTGCCCTGTATGCCGACGGCATTTGATACGGTTTTTAAGAGCTTCTCCTGAAATTCCTCATCCTTGCCGCCCTCAATCACCTGTTCATTGATTCTCTCCGCATAGGTTGCCAGCTCCTGTCTGGATTTATCAATCTCGATATTTCGCAGGCTGAGCAGGATATAGGTGCCGCTGACAATCATCACAATCAGCACCAGCCCCAGATACATGATAATTAACTTCCATTTAATACTTCGCATTCGCAAAAGCTAATCCCTCGCTTTTCTCAGCAGTCAAAATAATACCCTACGCCTCTTTTTGTGAGGATATAAACCGGCTTGCCGGGGTCATCCTCGATTTTTTCACGCAAACGGCGAATGGTGACATCCACTGTCCGCACATCACCGAAATATTCATAGCCCCAGACCTTCTCCAGAAGCGTTTCTCTGGAAAAAACCTGTCCCTTCTGCGCGGAAAGGTATTTCAGAAGCTCAAATTCTCTGACAGTCAGATCAATGATTCTCCCATCCTTCCGCACCTCATACCGATCGGGGTTGATATCCAGCTTGCCAAAATTCCCCTTACCGGCAGGTGCCTGTTCGGGAGTCTCCTCGCGCACAACGGATTTTCTGAGGTTCGCCTTCACCCTTGCCATCAGCTCTCTGACACCAAAGGGCTTGGTCACATAATCATGCGCTCCCAGCACCTTATCCAGCTCCTCGGCTCTTGCCGTCAGCATGATAATCGGGGTATTTTTCTTTTCTCTGATTTTTTTGCAGACTTCATAGCCATCCAGCTTCGGCATCATGATATCCAGCAGAATCAGATCCGGATTTTCCTCCATGGCTTTCTGTACGCCTTCCTCCCCATCTGCCGCCGTGATGACGGTATAGCCCTCCTTTTTCAAGTTAAACGCAATGATATCGACGATGTTTTTCTCATCATCGACAATCAGAATTTTTCTGTCCATAGTGTCCTCTCCCCCTCGGAAAGTCTTATTCTTCATTCTATTCTTCTTCGATTATACTAGAAAGTGCCGCAAAAGTAAACAAAACCGCTTGGCATCCAATATTTGACGAAGCTTTTGCTTGCCAAGTTTCACCAAAAATGCTATTTTGTAAGAAAAAAGCGAAAAAAAATCAAGGAGGGTGTTTCATGGGTATCCTAGGCGCAAAAAATAAGGTTATCGCAGGCGACTATATCGGCGGCAAAATTATGCATTCCGGCGGCAAGGTGGTTTTATCCATCAACCTCGGCAATATGATTATTCTCAACAAAAAAATGGTTGCCGCCCACAAAATCGAAAGCGAGGTCAAGGGCAATCATAAAATTTCCGTTACCTTTGCGGACGGAAGGAAAAGCCTGCTCGAATTGGATGATGCACTTTGCACCGCCTTACTGGCGCAGCTGTTTTAACCATTTTCGGCAATCAAAAAGAACTTCTCATTTTTATGTTGAGAAGTTCTTTTTTTGTCTTAAAGTCTTGCTTCCAATTCGGCTTTTCTGTCCTCGTAGCCCGGTTTTCCCAGAAGCGCAAACATATTTTTCTTATACGCCTCAACCCCCGGCTGGTCAAAGGGATTTACATCCAGAAGATAGCCGCTGATGCCGACTGCCTTTTCAAAGAAATAAACCAACGCCCCAAAATGATAAGCGTCCATCTTATCCAGCTCAATCACCAGATTGGGTACGCCGCCGTCCATGTGGGCGAGCATTGTGCCTGCAAATGCCTTGCTGTTGACGAAATGAATTTCCTTTTCCGCAAGGAAATTCAGCCCATCCTCATCCTGTGCATCAAATGGCACCACTGCGGCAGATTTCGGCGTTTTCACCCAAAGCACCGTTTCAAAGAAGCACCTGAGGCCATCCTGAATATACTGCCCGATGGAGTGCAAATCCGTTGAGAAATTCGCCGCCACAGGGAAAATGCCCTTATGCTCCTTCCCCTCGCTTTCGGCGAAAAGCTGCTTGAACCATTCCCCGAAGGAGGTCAGATGCGGCTCATAATTTGCCAGAATTTCAACCGTTTTGCCCTGCTGATAGAACAAATGGCGCAGTGCGGCATACTGATAGCAGTCATTTTCCTTTAAATCGGGGTTACTGTATTTTTCTCTTGCATCCGCCGCACCCTGCATCACAGCATCAAGCTCCACACCGGCAGCTGCCATCGGTAAAAGCCCGACAGGGGTCAGTACGGAAAAGCGTCCGCCGACATCATCGGGGATGACAAAGGTTTCGTAGCCCTCTCTGTCGCACATGCCCTTTAGTGCGCCCTTTGCGCGGTCGGTTGTGGCAAAAATACGCTTTGCGGCTTCTGCCTTGCCGTATTTTTTCTCCAGAAGCTGCTTGAAAATGCGGAAGGCAATCGCAGGCTCCGTGGTCGTGCCGGATTTGGAAATGACGTTGACGGAAAAGTCCCTGTCTCCCAGAATTGCCAGAACATCATTCAGATAGGCAGAGCTGATGTTGTTCCCTACGAAATAAATATCGGGGGTGTCTTTTTTTCGTTCATTATAAAACGGGGTCTTGATGAAATCGAGCGCCGTTCTCGCCCCCAGATAGGAGCCGCCGATACCAATGACAATCAGCACCTCGCTGTTTGCCTGTATGCGTGCCGCCGCCTTTTTGATGCGGTCAAATTCTTCCTTATCGTAATTTACGGGCAAATCCACCCAGCCTAAAAAATCATTGCCCTTGCCTGTTTTTTCATGAAGCGCATAATGACAACGCTCCACCTCCTTTTGCAGTGCAAAAACCTCGTCCTTTTTGATAAAATCTCCTTTCAGAGAAAAAGAAATACCCATAGGAAATCCCCCTCCTTTTTTTCATATGTACTGTTTCGATATCAATATATTACCACAAAAAAGCCGTTCCGCAGCAGAAATCTGCGGAACGACCCTCTTTTTTTCGCTATTTTTTTATTGTGTTCCCTTGACGATGATTTCGGGCACAGCCTCCTGGATAATTTCCTTATCCACTTCCTTTTCCTCCGTCACCTCACCGTTGATACGCGTAATGCGGATGGTGCTTTTCTTCTGCCCTGCCTTTCCCTGCTGGATGACCTTCTGATAGCTCGAAGGCTTGGTATCATCATACTGCGTTTGGTAGGTCTTCGGCTCCACTGCCGTCAGCACCTGTGTTTCCACTGTTTTTACGGAAATCTTCGGCTTCTGTACCGGCACATTGATAACCTGCCCTACACGAATCCCGCCGGTAAGATTTGCGCCTTCATTCAGCTGATTCAGCTTTTCCACCGTTGTTTTAAATTCATTTGCAATCAGATACGGCGCATCGCCGGACTGAACGGTATAACTCTGGGTTGCCTCTGTAGTGGATTCCAATACCTTCACGGCATCCTCCTGCTCCAGAATCTGCGTGGAATCCACAAATTCCTTCACAACCTCAACATCCTCCTGCCAGCTGATTTCCGCATCCTCCGCAACGCCCTCCTTGGGCATAAGGTCGGTCTGCACCTGCTTGAGCACAGCATTCGCCGCTTTTTCATTTGCAAGGATGGCAACCTTTTCACTATCCACTGTAATAATCGCCGCTTCCACCTTATACGTCACCTTGCTGCGCATTTTCGGCAGCAAATGCTCCATCGTGCAGACATCCTTTTTCTCCTTGAAGCCGATATGGATGCCCTCTACCTTGATTTTCTCATTAATCTGCACCTTCGAGCCGACAATACCCTCCAGCTGACTTTCCAGTGTGGCAGTCAGCTCCTTCGCCGTTACCTTTCTGGTTTCCAGAATCCCGACCTGCTCATCCGCGATATAAACCGCAGAGCCGTTTTTGCGCACAAAGAGAAACACGATGAATAAAATCACTATAATCCCAATCAGATAAAGTGCATTGCGGTTCAGCTTTTTGCCGTCCTTTTTGCCGCGCTTTTTTTCTGTGGGCTTATTGCGGTTCGTTCTGCCTGTTTTTTTGCCTTTTGTATTTTTTCTGTCCCGTTTGGCAGGTGTTCCGCTGCCATAGGGCACACGCTCCTCCCGTTTCGGGAACAATGTATCCGCCATGGGTTTTCCCCCTTATTTCTTCAAATTCTGACAACTGATGCTTTTATTTTATGATATCCACAGGAAGATTGCAAGCAAAAGGCAAAATTTCCGTTTTTCTGTAACGAAACTGTAAGATAAGCCCTTTCTCAGAAGCTCGTTTGCATCAAAAAAAGCCTCCGCAGGGGAGGCTTATATTGTCTTATTTATTTTTGATAAAACGCAGAATGGATTCTGTCTGGTATTTGATATGTCCCTGTGCCACTGCTGCGCCTTCCTCGCTGTCATGGTTTTCCAGCGCACGCAGAATACTTCTGTGGTGTGCCACGATGGTAGACATGGAATTATCGTTCTTCGCCTGTGCCATTCTGTAACGATACAGCTGGATTCTCAGGTTTCGGAACATCTGAATCAGCTTATCGTTTTCTGTTGCCTGAAAGATCACATCATGGAAATCTTCGTCAATATCCACAAAACGCTCTACATCATTTTCCGCAACCGCGCGTTCAAAATCCACTTCCATATTTTTCAGCTGCTGCAAACATTCCTTTGTCATCTTCTTACAAGCCAGAGAGGTTGCAAGCCCTTCCAGCGCGCTTCTGATTTCCAAAATATTTACGATATCCTTTTCTGTCATATCCAGCACCTGCGCGCCCTTTCTGGGCACCAGCTCTACCAGATTTTCCAGCTCCAGCATACGCAGTGCCTCTCTGACAGGAGTACGGCTTACGCCAAGCTTTTCCGCCAGCTGATTTTCCATCAGTCTTTCTCCGGGAACCAGCTTGCCTGTCAGAATCGCATCCCTCAGTGTGTTAAATACGACATCTCGCAACGGTAAATACTCATTTGTATTGATGTTGAATTTTGTTTCGGTCATTATTATGTTCTCCTCTCAGCTCTCTTCGTACCCGATAGGTTCTTGTTGCCAAGCAATCCTTCAGGGCAAACTCCCGTTTCACCAGAGCCGCCGCCTTTCTTGCCTTTGCTCTGTCCGTAAACAGGGCAAACACCGTTGGACCGCTGCCGCTCATGAGGGCACCCTCCGCCCCTAATTCCATCAAACGTGCTTTTATTTTTGCGATTCTTGGATGCAGCTCAATGGTCACGGTTTCCAGAACATTGGAAAGCAGCTTTCCCATCTTTGCCACATCTTTCTCTTCCATAGCTTTGAGCATTGCCTTTGTATCGGGGTGCTGCTCGATTTCCTGCCAGCGCAGCTGCTTATAAACAGAAGCTGTGGAAACGCTGACGGGCAGCTTTGCCAATACCACATAGCAATCCGGACAAGGATGTGCGACATTTGTCATCACCTCGCCGACTCCCTCACACAAAACTGTGCCGCGACGGATGCAGTAAGGGATATCCGAACCCAATCTGCCCGCCACTTCCTCCAGCTGTGCTTCGGAAAGCCCCAGACCAAACAGGCGGTTCATGCCCACCAGAACAGCCGCACAATCCATACTGCCGCCGGCAAGCCCTGCCGCAACGGGGATTCGTTTATCAATCTCAATAAACACACCCTCCTTTATGCCGAAGGTCTCCCGCATTAGGTTTGCCGCCTTCCACGCCAGATTGCGCGCATCCGTCGGCAGCCATGGCAGGTTGGTTTTCAGCTTGATTACGGGCTTTTCCAGCTTCTTCATATAGATACCGTCATACAGTGCTACCGTCTGCATGATGGTTTCCAGAAGATGATAGCCGTCCTCCCTTTTGCCTGTCACATCCAGGGTTAAATTGATTTTTGCTCTTGCCTTCAGTCGTATTTCTCTCACGGTGTAGCCTCCCGTTTTTTCTATACTGTATACATTTTTATTATGGATATTGTACACTACATAAAACAAACACGCAACCATCAACTTACACAAAAAATGAATTTTTTGTCGAAAAAGTTAACATTCTTTTAAAAAACGGTAAAGATGAAATTCCTATTCTTTTTTGTGCTATAATAATGAAGAAAAGAAAAATTTTTCCTTCCCTGAAGGGGGTATCTTTATGTGGACATTTTACGAAAAAAATAAACAAGCCATTCATGATATTGTCCTGCTGCTTGCGGCGGTGCTTGGCTGCTGTCTGTTCTTTCGCTATCTTTTTCGGATTTTCCTGCCATTCCTCATCGGGTGGCTGTTGAGCCTGCTGTTTAACCCTCTGGCAGACCGCCTGCAGAAATTTCATATTCCCCGTGGCATCAGTGCCATCATCGGGATTCTGCTGCTGTTTGCCCTGTTGGGACTGCTCGGCTTCTGGAGCGGCACAGGGCTGATTGCCAAGCTGAAGGAGCTTTCCGAAAATCTGCCGCACTATATCAACCTGTTTGAAACGGGGCTTGCACATTTCTGGACACGGTTTGATACCCTTGCGCAGAGGCTGCCAAAGACATTACAGGTCTTTTTCTCCAGCCTGCAAACGGATTCCTCCGGCTTTCTGCTCTCCCTTGTTCCCAAGGGCAGCGCAACAGGCAAGCTTGGCGGTGTTTCCGGCTTTTTCATTGCGTTTTTTGTATCACTGATTTCCGCCTATTTCTTCACAAAGGACAGAGACCTGCTTCGCCGGCAGTATGAAATTCATATTGCGCCGCTGTTCGGGCTTTCCGTCTATACCACAAAGCAAGAATTAAAGGCTTCTGTCCTGGGCTATCTCAAAACGCAGCTGATTCTGATGGGCTTTATTTTTATCGTCACTCTCATCGGGATGCTGGTGCTGCATTCGCCTCATCCGCTGCTGCTGAGTATTCTGATTGCCATTATCGATGCCCTGCCCTTCTTCGGCAGCGGGTTCATCCTCTGGCCGGGCGCAATTTATTTCTTCACCAGAGGAAATACCTTCCTTGCCATCGGCTATCTGGCACTTTATGGCATCATCCAAATAACGCGGCAAATCCTACAGCCGAAAATTCTTGGCACGCAGATTGGGCTGCATCCCCTGCTGACACTGTTCTCCATGTATTTCGGCTTTAAGTGCATCGGGGTATTCGGGCTGATTTTAGGGCCTATCGTTGCGGTTGTGCTGAAAGCACTTTTCCACGCAAGGAAGCAGAACAGAGAGCTACAGAAGCCTTTATAATTTTATCAGCATACAAAAAAGGATAAATCTCAGAACGGGATTTATCCTTTTTCTTTTTTGATTTTTATTCGATTTCTGTTGTCTGCAGCATAATATTGATAGCATCCAGCACTTCCTGCTTCTGTGCATCCTCATAATAGGTGCCGCCATAAATCACCAGATTGCCATCCAGAATTCCGTACACAACAATGGAATGGGAATCAGGAATAGCAAGAATCGTTTCTCTGCCGCCCGCCTGCTCCAAGGACTCCTCTGTCCAAAGCTCATTTTCAATCATCTGATCAATAACCGCATCGTTGAAGGTGAAGGAATTTTCCATATAGATGACAGGATTGCCGTCAAAGCTGCGCAGCTCACATTTCTCAACCGTCAGAGAAGCATTCTTTTCCAGCTGCTCCAGCACCTGATTCATCAGATCCTCGTCAAGGGCTTTCTTTCTCTCCCCTGCAATCTGTACGTTGATGGCAACCGGCTTCTCTGTCCCAACGGTATCCCTTGCATATAACACCAGACTGTTTACAACCTCGCCCTCCGTTGTCCAAACATCCGCATCATACTGATATTTTGCCGTGCCGTTTTCCACTGTCGCCAGCTCCATCTTGCTGATATCCAGCGGCTCCATGGCAGGATATTCCGCCGCCTGATTGTCGGAAGCACCGCAGCCTGCCAATGCAAGAATCATCAGCCCTGCCGCCAGAATTCGTTTCATTTTTTTCATAAATCGTTCTCCTTTGTCTTTTGGGTAAATGGGTTAAGTAAAATTATACCACAATTTCGGCAAAAAATGTACTATGAGATTCCTGCCTTGATGCCCCAAAGCACCAGTAGATGCAGGGGATAAAACACATAAAAGAAATAACGTGGCAGTTTTTTTGAAAACGCCGCCACACGCCATTTCTCATCCAAAAAGCCAAAGGAAAAGAGAGACAATAGCTGAATCCATGCCCTTGTTTTCAAGCCATACAGAATATTCAGCAGCAGCTGTCCGTAAAAGCAGAGGCTTTCCCGTTCCGCATAAAGCCCGAAGCAGAAAATCGTCCAGACACCATACCAGCCATAGCTCATGTCAGCAAAATAAGAGCCGATAAGCAGTACCGCCGCAACCGCCTTTTTCCTCTGCCGAAAGAAATACAACGCCGCCGCACCCCATGCCAGCATGAATAAGGGATTGCCCTGTGTGATGCCGAACAGAAGCATATAAATCGGCTGAGAAAGGACCGCCGTCAGAAGAATTCGCCCGAAATACCGCCAAAAGCAATGCGTATAGCGCACCCCCTCGGCAATACCGAAGGCAAACAGCGGAAACGAAAGCCGCCCGATGGCACGAAAGCCGATGACACTCGGAAAAAAGACCATGCCGATGTGGTCAATCAGCATGGTCAGTGCCGCAATAAACTGTATGAATTGCCGCTGTTCCCTTCCCATTATTCCTGGAACATAGGAGTGGAGAGATATCTGTCGCCCGTATCCGGCAGGAATACCACAATGTTTTTGCCTGCATTTTCGGGGCGCTTTGCAATCTCCTTCGCCGCATGTACCGCCGCACCTGCGGAAATACCGGACAGCAGACCTTCCTCTCTCGCAAGGCTTCTGCCTGCCGCATACGCATCTTCATTCGTTACAGTAACAATTTCATCATAAATCTCTGTATTCAGAACATCGGGTACAAAGTTTGCGCCAATCCCCTGAATCCCATGAGGGCCTGCAACACCCTTGGACAGCAGGGGGGAGGCTGCCGGCTCTACTGCGACAATCTGCACCGCAGGGTTCTTTTCCTTCAGATATTTGCCTACGCCTGTGATTGTGCCGCCTGTACCGATGCCTGCAACGAAAATATCCACCTTGCCATCGGTATCTGCCCAGATCTCAGGGCCTGTGGTTTCATAATGCGCCGCCGGATTGGAGGGGTTCACAAACTGCCCTGCAATGAAGGAATCGGGGATTTCCTTTGCCAGCTCCTCCGCCTTTTCCACCGCACCCTTCATACCCTGCTTGCCCTCTGTCAGCACCAGCTCCGCACCAAAGGCTGTCATCAGCAGTCTGCGTTCCATGCTCATGCTGTCAGGCATAACGATGATTGCGCGATAGCCTCTTGCCGCCGCCATCAATGCCAGACCAATGCCTGTGTTGCCGCTTGTGGGCTCAATGATGGTTGCGCCCTCCTTCAGGATGCCTGCCTTTTCCGCATCCTCCACCATGCGCTTTGCAATACGATCCTTCGCACTGCCGCCGGGGTTCAGCGCTTCTACCTTTGCCAGCAGAGTTGCGCCCGTTTCCTTTTCAATCTTTGTCAGCTCCAGTAAGGGTGTGTTGCCAATCAGTTCTTCTACACTTTTATAAATCTTAGCCATAGTTGTTATCCTCCGTTCAAAAAATCTGTTTTCCGCATTTCATTAGTGTAACATAAATTTGCAAGCCTGACAGCAACAACAGCCAAAAATTGTACTTTTTAAAAGCATAACATCACTCCCTATTTCATATCGATTAACTATGATTTAAGAGGATACACCTGTTTTTTCTATTTGTCAATCGTTTTTTCTCATTTTCTTCTATTGTACCATCTTCTTTTTTGTGCTACCATTGTTTTGGTAAGTAGTCTATACAGAAAAAAGGAGAAATACTATGAAAATCGGTAGAAATGACCCCTGCTGGTGCGGCAGCGGCAAAAAATACAAATCCTGCCACGCGGCTTTTGATGATAAGCTGGCGGCGTATCAATTAAAGCATATTCCCGTTCCCAATCATAAGCTGATTAAAACCCCCGAACAGCTAGAAGGCATCCGCAAGGCAGGCAAGCTGAATACGGCAATTCTGGATATGGTTGCGGAAAATATCAAGGCAGGCATGTCCACAGACGATATCAATACACTGGTGCATAACTACACCGTAGAGCATGGCGGTATCCCTGCGCCTCTGGGCTATCAGGGCTTCCCCAAGAGCGTCTGCACCTCTGTGAACGATGCCATTTGTCATGGTATCCCCGATCCCAATCAAATCCTGCAGGATGGCGATATCATCAATGTTGACGTTACCACCATTCTGGATGGCTATTATGCCGATGCCTCCCGTATGTTCCTGATTGGCAATGTCTGCGACGAAGCGAGAAAGCTGGTTGAGGTGACAAAGGAATCTGTTGATTTAGCCCTGAAGGAAGTAAAGCCTTGGGGCAGACTGGGCGATATCGGCGCAGTCATCAGCGAATATGTCCATCAGCATGGCTATACTGTTCTGCGTGATATCGGCGGTCATGGGGTCGGCAATGATTTCCATGAGGACCCGTATGTCTGCCATATCGGCAAGAGAGGAACAGGGATGCTTCTTGTGCCCGGCATGGTCTTTACGATTGAACCCATGGTAAATGAAGGCAAAGAGGATTTCTTCGTAGATGAAGAAAACGAATGGACGGTTTATACCGAGGACGGTTCTCTTTCCGCCCAGTGGGAATATACCGTTGCCGTAACCGAGGACGGCGTAGAAATTATCACACACTAAAATTTGCTTATGAAACAACGAACCCCCTCCGTACGCTGTGTATGAAGGGGGTTTATTTTTATAAACATTATTCTGCTTTCTGCGCCTGTTCCGCCAGAAATTTTGCCGTTTTCTCAATCATCTGCAATCTGGTGTCGCTGAAGGAATGGTCGGTGTCCAATGCTTCATAAACCACATTTCCACCCATTTTCTTCAGCTCCTCTACCCAAGGCAGGCAATGCGCCGCAGGCGGACAGCACTCATCCTGCACCGCACCTAAGCAATAAACCGGACGTTTTCCGAAGCGTTCCAGCAATGCCCCAATGCGATAGCTTGCCTGATTGGCGAAAACCTCCTCATATAATGCCGCAGGAGAGGTTCCGCTCAGCCAAATCGGGCCACCCTCAAAAATATCCAGCAGCAGCCGCTTCGGCTCCGTATCATCCGCAAAGCCCATCACGCCGCCTAAATCGCAGGGCGCAAGCAGAACCGCCGCCTTCAGCTCCGGATGCGCCGCCAAAAGCTGTGCCGTCACAAAGCCGCCTACACTATGCCCTGCCACAAACAGTCGCTCCCGATCAAAGCCGTAGGTCGTATTCGTTTCGATAAATTCCAGAAGGGTGTCTGCATCCTCCAGATTATGCGCATAGGCATACGCCCCATCACTGCCCCAGCTGCCGCTGTAATGATACAGCACCACATGAAAGCCGATGCGCCGCAGCGCCTGCGCTAAGTCAAAATTCTTTTCAATGCCCGGAAAGCCATGACTCAGCAAAACCGTCGGATGCAGCCCTGCGCCGCCTGCGCGGTAAATTGTCACCAGAAGCCTGCCACGCTTTCCCTGCAAAACCTCCGCCTGTAAATCAGGGGGATTTTTCTCCCATGAGCCTTCCTTCGTCAAATATTTCAAATCCATCGCATGCGCCTCCTTCGGTTTTTCTTTCGTATATTTTTTATATCATAGCATTTTTGTAGAAAATTGCAAGAATAAAATTTCTGCCGAAAAATCAATATAACCACCGGTAAACCGGTGGTTATGCTTTTTCAAAACCTATTTGTCCAGAACCGCAACCTGAATTGCCTTTACAGCCTCCTCCATGCGCTTGATATCCTCCGCCTTCAGCCTGATATCCAGACACTTCGCAGTATCCTCTACGCTCGATGCACGACGCATGCCAACCAGAAGGCTCATTCTGTCATACTGAGACAGCGCCCAAGCCTCCACCAATGCCGCATAGCTGCAATGATATTCCTCGCACATCGGTGCCCAGAGTGCAAATGCACGGCGCAGTCCTTCCTTCTTTTCGGGTGCCACCCACGGCAGTCTGGAACGGATGTCCGTTTTCGCAAATTCCTTATCCAGAAATGCAGGAGAGGTCAGAAAGCCCTCCTCCAATACGCCGTAGGTCTGGAATACAGTATTGTTTTTTCTGCACATCTCAAAATATTCTCTGCCATGGAAGGGCGAAAGAATACTGAAAAATTCCTGCACAACGGATACCTTGCCGCCAACCCTCCGATATGCCGCCAAATCCGCAGGCTGGCTGTTGGAAAGCCCATAGGTGCGGATTTTCCCTTCTCTGACCAGATCCTCCAGCGCGCCGACCGTTTCCTCTACAGGAAAGCTGCCGCAGACATAATGCACAATCACGGAATCCAGATAATCCGTCTGCATCCTGCGCAGAGAATCCTCCACGTCCTTTTTCACTGCCGCCGCACGGGTGTCATTGTTGACGGTGTACCCATCGCGTTCATAATGGAAATTACCGCCCTCATTTCTCCAGTTCAGGGAGCATTTGCTTTGCAGGATAAAGTCCTGTCTTCTGCCCTTCAATGCCTTGCCGAGCAGCTTCTCGCTTGCACCTGTGCCGTAAACCGGCGCGGTATCAATATAATTTACGCCATATTCCCGACAGATGTCCAACAGATTTCCGGTATCCTCTACCGTAGAATCTCTGTCCGTCCAGACACTGCCGCCGCCAAGTCCCCATGTGCCTAATGCAATCACGGAAACATCAATATCCGTATTGCCAAGCTTCTGATATCTCATTGTTATCCCTCCGTTTGCTTTGAAAACTGCTTACAGTATACCATATAAGTATCGAAATGGGCACCGCATCACAGCATACACCGCCGCAGATGGTCAATCACAATCCGCATCGGCTCGGAAACCCATTTTTCCCGATGGTGCAGCAGCTGTGTCCAGATTTCAATTTCCATTTCAGGCACATTCAGATAGCACAGTGCCCCCTTTTCGATATACGGCTTCGTGATATAATCAGGCAGAAGCGCAAGCCCTGCATTCTGCTCCACCAGAGATGCAATCAGCCCTGCATTCCCGCTGACAAAAACAGGCTGAATCTCCAGGGAATGTGCCGCAAGCTTCTCATCCAGCATCCGGCGGTAGCTCATACCCTTTTCCGTCAGCAGAAACGGCTGCTTCACCAATTCTGTCAAAGCAATGGCATCCCGCGCGGCAAGCACATTTTCCGACGCGCAGACAAAATGCACCCCAATGCGGCTCTCCTGCTGTATCACATAATTCGTATCGTAAATATGGTTATCCAGCGTATACACAATATCCGCTTCATTCTGGTTTAAAAGGCGAAACATCTCCTGCGTGCCTGCGGAAATACACTCCAGCATAATGTCGGGATATTTGCGATGCAGCTCCGGGAAAATGCGCCGAATCACCTCACTGCTCAGGGAATCCGCAATCGCCAGACGCACACGCCCATGCACCTTCGTTTCCGCTTTCGTTTCCTCCTGAAAGCTTTCCAAAAGCTCATTGATTTTGTAAGCAGAGCGCAGCAGACGAATCCCATGCTCTGTCAGCGTAACCGTGCGGTTGATTCTCTCAAATAAGGGCACCCCCAATTCATTTTCCAGCTGACGAATCTGGAAAGAAACCGTTGATTGGGAATAGCCCAGCTTATCCCCTGCCTTTGTGAAGCTGCGCAACTCCGCTACATGTATGAAAGTAACCAGATTTTTGATATCCATAACTGCTCCTTTTTCCCATCCTTCAACATTCTTTCTCTCACTCTATCCGAAATGCAGCAAAAAATCAAGATAGAATCTGTCTTGATTTTTTTCTTTCTCCATCAGCCGTATTGCTTTTCTCCGCCCGCTGCGGTATAGTAGAATGAAGAAGGATAAACTTAAGCAGCGTTTCGGGCGTAGGCCGGTGGGCTTTGCATATCGGCACTTGATCGTCCTTCTTGAACGGATACCGCTTGGCGGAACGGCTCGGGGAATTGTACCCCGGTGCTAAGGGAAACCTTGCGGAAATAGGATTGGGAATAAGAATCGACGCAGAATATGCCTTCCTGCCCTTCTGGCATAGCCGGAGCATTTGCGGTATCTCGGAAATACGCTATTCTGCAGGCTGAGTCAACGGAATGATTCCTAGATAATGGAGGACGCTTCGGCGAAGAATCCCGCTAGGCTTCCGTTGCAAGCAAAAAAAGAGCCTGATTTCACTGTGCACATGAAATCGGCTCTTTTTCTTTTATACTTCCATGATGATTGGCAGAATCATCGGACTTCTTTTTGTCTTCTGCCAGATATAATTTTTCAGCGTATCCTTAATGACACCCTTGATATAATTCCAGCTTGTAACATTCTTTTCCTCGCATTTCAGCAGCGCATCCAACACACAGGCGCGCGCCTCATCCATCAGATTTTCTGCCTCACGGACATAAACAAACCCTCTGGAAATAATATCGGGGCCGGAAACAATCGTCCCCATTTCTCGGTCCATGGAAACCACAACCACCATCAGGCCATCCTGTGACAAATGCTTTCTGTCACGCAGAACAATATTGCCGACATCGCCAACGCCCAAGCCGTCTACCATAATCTGTCCCACAGGCACAGTTCCGGTAACCTTCGCCTCGTTTTTATTGACCTCCAGCACCTCACCCAGCTTCATCACGAAGATGTCATTTTTATCCATCCCCATGGAAATCGCCAGATTCTTGTGACAGGAAAGGTGCATGAATTCCCCATGCACAGGCATGAAGAACTTCGGCTTTGTCAGCGCCAGCATCAGCTTCAGCTCCTCCTGACGGGCGTGACCGGAAACGTGGATATCCTCAATATCTCCATAAACCACGTTTGCGCCCTTTTTCAGCAGCTCATTCACCACACGAGAAATGCTTTTTTCATTCCCCGGAATGGCAGATGCACTGATGATAATTTTATCATCGGGCTTTACGTTAATCTGCTTATGCTCGCCGGATGCGATACGGGACAGGGCGGACATTGTCTCCCCCTGGCTGCCTGTCGTAATAATAACCAGCTGATCGTCCCGATAATTTCTTGTTTCGTTAATATCAATCAGCGTTCTGGGCGGAATCCAGAGATAATCCAGCTCGGATGCCGTTTTCACCGCATTGACCATACTGCGACCGATAATGGCAACCTTTCTGCCGTACATATATGCCGCATTGATAACCTGCTGAATACGATGGATGTTTGAGGAGAAGGTCGCAACCATGATACGGTTCTTCGGTGTTTCCTCGAAAATCTTCTCGAACACCTTCCCCACGTTCTTTTCGGACATCGTGAAGCCCCTTCTCTCTGCATTGGTGCTGTCGCTCATCAGCAGGAGAACGCCCTCCTTGCCCAGTGCGGCAAACCGCTGTAAATCAATCACATCACCGTCAATGGGCGTATAGTCCACCTTAAAGTCGCCCGTATGCACCACAACGCCCACAGGTGTATGGATTGCCAGTGCAACCGCGTCTGCGATAGAGTGGTTCGTATGAATAAATTCCACAACCATCTGTCCCAGCTTTACCTTTTCGCCGGGTACAACCGTATGCCTTGTTGTGGAATCCAGCATTTTATGCTCTCTCAGCTTATTTTCCAGAAGCCCCAGTGTCAGCAGTGTCCCGAATACGGGTACGTTAATCTGCTTGAGGATATAGGGCAATGCGCCGATATGATCCTCGTGTCCGTGTGTTAATACAATCCCTTTGATTTTGTCGATGTTTTTGGTCAAATAAGTCACGTCAGGGATAACCAGATCGATCCCCAGCATATCATCCTCAGGGAATGCCAGACCGCAGTCGATGATGATAATATCATCGCCATATTCCAGAACCGTCATATTTTTACCGATTTCATCCAGACCGCCCAGCGCGATCACCTTCAGGTTCATCTTAGGCTTTGCCTTTGCGCGGCTCTTTGTGCGCTGCTTCGGCTTTGCCGCCGGTTTCGCCGTCATCTTCGCAGTCGGCTCCTTTTTCGCCTTCGGCTCTGTCTTTGCCCTGCTGTCCGCCTTTGTCTTTGCTGTTCTCGTTTTGGTTTCCTTCGCGGAATCCTTTCCGTTTGTCTCCTTCGCGGATTTTTTCTCTGCCAAAAAACACACCTCCTTTTTTGTTTTCTCTGTCATTTTCTTTATAGTATGGCGTAAAAAAGTTCTCTTTAAACGGCAGAATCAGCGTCCCTTTTCCAAAAAAGGGCAAACAGAAAAAGAGCAGTCGATACTCAACGATTGCAAAAACATTTCCGCTCCGTTTTTCCAATCCGATGAGTGCTGCTGTTTTTCCTTCCGTATTCTGCTGTTTCTTTTTCCGCTCATTTTTGTATAAAAAGGGACCTTTGCAGACCGCAAAAAATCACCCTAATACATTCGTCAATCAGTCATCCGTTTCTACGGTATAATCCTCTGCCTTCTGGGCAAACAAATCTGCTACGCGATCAAATTCCGCGTCATCCTCCACCAATTCATACGTCACATCATCCGTATTGATGGAAACCTCCTTCAGAATGATGGCATCTGTTTCATCATCATCCATCAATTCTGTTTCCACTACCAGAAGGTAGCGTTCGCCGCCGCAGGCAACATTATCAATGATGGAAAACTCCACTGCATCACCATTTTCATCTGTCATAGTAACCACTTCAAATTCCAGATCATTGATTTCGTCATAAATATCCGCCATAAAATTCTCCTCTATTCTTATCCTCTCGCCTTGCTGTCAAGATAGCCCTGTAAAATATGCACCGCCGCCATCTTGTCAATGACGCTTTTTCTCTGATTATGGTTCAGCCCCACCTCGCGCAGAGAACGCTCCGCCGCAATGGTGCTGAATCTTTCGTCCCAGAGCAGAACCTCTGCCTTGGGAAATCTTCTTTTCACGCGTTCGCAGAAATCCTTTGTTTTGACACATCTGTCCCCTTCGGAGCCGTCCAGATTTTTCGGATAGCCCAGAACGATTGTCTCTGCCTGGTATTGTTCCACCAGTTCTGCCAGTCTACGCATACATTTCTTAAATTCCATGGGACTTTCCCTTCGGATAATCTCCACGCCCTGTGCCGTCCAGCCGAAGGGATCGCTGACCGCCACACCAATGGTTTTGTCACCAAAATCCAAACCTAAAATACGCAATTCGGTTCCTCTTTCTTTTCCCGACGATTACTCGTTACGGTCTAAATAGTCCTTTACCAGCTCCTCCAGAAGCTCATCCCGTTCCAGCTTGCGAATCAGCACACGGGCATTCTGATAGCTTGTGATATAAGTCGGGTCACCGGAAAGGATATAGCCTACAATCTGGTTGACAGGATTATAGCCCTTTTCCCGCAAGGCATTGCTCACTGCCATCAGGATTCGCTTTGCTTCGTTTTCGGGTTCTTTTTCCAAGCTGCCGAAATATTGTGTTTCATGTAAATTTGCCATATTTTTCACTCTCCATTCTGCGGCATTGCCGCCCCCCTTATATCCCAAATATATTCACAGGAAAATTTCCTGTTATCTGTAAAATCAGTTATCTTTATGATACCCGAAATGTAATTCGATTGCAACCATATTCTCTTTACATAATTATTACAAATTCCTTTTCTTATGCCTCAACATCCCCGAAAAGCATTTCGCCCTCCGCCCTTGTGATGTGGGTTTTCGCAATGCGGTTTGTCAGGTCGGCTTCGCTTCTGCCATGCACCTTCATGTAGTTCGTGGTATGCCCTTCGTAAATCCCATCGCCAACCGCTCTTTCATACAGCACCTCCGCATCCGTTCCAACGGCATCCGCCAGAAAGTCTGCCGCCATCCTGTCGCTCAGCTGAATGAGCGTATGGCTTCTCTCGGATTTCACCGCATTCAGCAGCTGATCCTTCCTTGCCGCCGCAGGTGTGCCGCGCTTGGGCGAATAAGGGAATACATGAATCTTCGCAAAGCCGATTTCCTCCGCAAAGGCATAGCTTTCCCTGAAATCCTCCTCGGTTTCTCCGGGGAAGCCGACAATGATATCCGTTGTCAGCGCAACCTTCGGCAGATATTTCCTGAGCGTCGCTACCGCCTGCCGATATTTCTCCGTATCATATTTGCGGTTCATTTCCTTTAGGGTTTTATCGCAGCCACTCTGCAGGGAAAGATGGAAATGGTCGCAGACCTTTGGCAGTGCCGCCATGGTCTGTGCAAATTCCTCCGTCACCACATTCGGCTCAATGGAGCTGAAGCGAATCCGCTCAATTCCTTCCACCTCATGCACCTGCTTGAGAATATCCAGAAGAGAGGTATCCCTTCTGTCCTTGCCGTAGCTTGCCACATGGATACCCGTCAGCACAACCTCTTTAAAGCCATTCTCCGCCAGACGCTTTACCTCAGCCACAACCTCCTGCGGCTCTCTGCTGCGGATCGGGCCTCTCGCATAGGGAATGATGCAGTAGGAGCAATACTGGCTACACCCATCCTGAATTTTCAGATAGGCTCTTGTTCTGTTTGCCAGCTTTTGAATGGAAAGCGGCTCAAATACACGCTCCTTCATAATATCGGAAACGTGGTTTTCCACGCCGTTTGCCCTGTCATACTGCTCCACCATTTCCACAATCTGCGCTCTGTCCTTCGTTCCGATGACCAGGTTCACGCCTGCAATCTCCATCAGCTCCTTGGGTGCGGTCTGCGCATAGCAGCCGACAACCGCCACAATGGCATTTTCATTCTGCCGCTTTACCTTACGAATCAGCTGACGAGATTTCTTGTCCCCGAAATTCGTTACCGTACAGGTATTGATGACATACACATCCGCTTCTTCATCAATCCCCACAATTTCATAGCCCTTTTCTGCGAACAACTCCGCAATGGCTTCGCTTTCATACTGATTTACCTTGCAGCCCAATGCAAAACTTGCTGCTTTCTTCATATTAAAACGCTCCTTCGCGGCAGAAAAATTTCCTTTCACTCTGCCGCTCTCTATTATTCATCAATTTATTCTGAAAAACAACGGTAATATCTTCATTGCTACCGTTACATCCTTCCCGGAAAGCCAGACCAGGTGCTCTCTGAGCATTTCCCAGCGTTCCTTTTTGGGCGTAACCTGCGCGCAGATGGTCTCCATGGCATCCAAATGCACCATGATATCCTCCCGCTCCGCAAGGGAAAGCCCCTGCATCATGCCGATTTCCAGCCGCACCGTTGTAAAATCCGCATTAAAATTTAGCTCCTCCCGCTCCTTGGCAATGGAATATTCGATTAAGCCTTCGTTGCTGTATCCATTTTCCCGAAACAGCTTCATCCGCTCCAGTAATGTCTGCTCGTTCTTCCGATAATTCTCCGCCATATCCGCGATATCCTCATACGGCTGAATGACCTTTAGCCTTTTCGTGAAGCCTTCGATTCTTTCGGCATAATGCTCCAGAAGCAGGCGGAACAGCTCCTCCAAGGCATCGCTGTCATAGGAGGATGCCTCCCAAACACGTTCCACGCGGTCAATATCCTCGTCAATCATGGTTCGTATATCCTTTTCCTCCGGCATATCCTCCACCGCCCCTTCTGCATTTAAATTATCTTTTAGTATAGCATAAAAACAGGGGCTCTGGCAAGAAGCCCGCCCCGTTAAAACCGTTTTTTCGCAAAAATCGCAAAAACACTGCAAAAGAACGCCCGATTCCGATTGATTTTTCCCTTCCTTTATGCTATCATAGCAGTAAGAAAGGATTACCGCTTGTGGAAGGGCGGTCAGTCCGTAATAGTTGTGAATGACCGTCTAACTTCTGTTAGGCTGTCACTTTTTATTTATTTCCTGTTTCACGCAGGGCGATAAGAGCTATGAAAAAGGATTACCGCTTGTGGAAGGGCGGTCAGTCCGTAATAATGTGGTTGACCGTCTAACTTCTGTTAGGCGGTCTTTTTCTTATCATTTCTTATGCAAAAAGCATAAGGTGATAATTCCGATGATTACTAA
>OGCN01002450.1_pt1 | contig 20168 bp, 17 predicted proteins | sample 1570181 | NCBI WGS metagenome assembly OGCN01 (sample SAMEA4370584, study PRJEB24528) | human gut metagenome | reverse complement strand
ATGTCGGCTGGAATATTCTGCATGCGCCCACAATGCTACTGCTGAATATTCTGCCGGTGCTGCTGGCATTACTGCTGTTTTTCTTTCTGACCAGAAAAATCGGCTTTTCATGCAGTCTGGTCGGGATTGTGCTGATATTCTTTGCGGTTGTTGACCGTGTGAAGGTTTCCATGCGGCAAGAGCCGCTTCTGCCGACGGATCTGACCTTGGCAAAGGAGGTCATCGCCATTCTGAAAACCTTCCCCGTTTATCAGCTAGTGCTGATTGGGGTCATGCTGATTGTATTCGCGGCGCTTCCGGTATGTAGCTTTCTGAAATCGAAGGCGATTGTACTGCCACCTCTGCCGCGGATTCTAGGACTTGTGCTTGTGCTTGCCTGCGGCTTTGGGGCAAATCACCTCTGGTATGCGAATCAAACGCTGTATGACAGCTATCCGACTGTGGACAATCCTTATTTTCAGGTGAACCAATACAACACACGTGGCATGATTTATTCCTTCCTGCATCAGTTCAACATCATGCAGGTTCAAGCACCCGAAGGATATACTGCGGCAGACATACGGACACTGGAGGACACCGATTGGACACCCCCTGTCAGCACAGAAAAGCGTCCGCACATCATTATGATTATGGGCGAAGCATTTTCCGACCTGAGCGAAAACGAGCATCTGGATTTTACGGGCTACCGCGACCCGATGAAAAACTGGAAGGAAATCTGCGCGGAGGAAGGCACCATCAGCGGGCATATCGTTGTGCCGAACTTCGGCGGCGGCACCTCCAATACGGAATATGATGTGCTGACAGGCTGTGCAACACGGTATCTCGGCAGCTCTTTGCCCTCCTACAGCTTTATCCACAGCGATTTTGACGGCATGCCCCGTCAGCTGCAAAAGCTTGGCTACGAAACGCTTTCCATTCACCCCGGCTATGCGTGGTTTTATAACCGCCAGAATGTATATCCCGATCTGGGGTTTGCAGCCTCTTATTTCTTAGAGGATTCCTTCGACCTTGCGACGCAGGGCTACGGCGGCTATGTGAACGAAACGGCAACAATGGATAAAATCATCGAAACACTGGATACGCACATCAAGGAGACGGATACACCGCTGTTTTCCTTTACGGTAACAATTCAGAACCATGGACCTTATGAGAAAAAATACGGCACACTGGAGCAGAACTTCTCCAGCGATATTGATCTGAACGAAACGCAGACAGACCTGCTGACGCAGTATTTCCAAGGAATTGGGGATGCGGATGAGCAAATCGGGCGTTTGAAGGAATATGCAGAAGGCTCCGATGAGCCCATTGTTCTGGTTTATTTCGGCGACCACCTGCCCGGTTTTTCCAACGGGATGGAGTTTTTCGACCTGCTGGATTACCCCATTGATGCCAACGGCTCGCCGGAGGAACAGCTTGCCGTTTACGAAACACCCTACCTCATCTGGCAAAACGAAAGCGCAAAAGCACTCGAAAATACAAAAACGGTAGCGGAAATCGGCCTGCCGGAGGACGGACTCATCAGCTCGCAGTTCCTCGGCTCTGCTGTGCTGGAGCTATTCTTGTCTGACTATGAATCCCCTTTGCAGCATGAAAATAATCAGTTACGCAGAGAATTGCCTGTTTGTGCAAAAAATATCTATGTTGATGCAAACGGAATCTACAAAACAGAAATTTCCGAAGAACAGCAGAAAACGCTGCAACGCTTGATAAACTGGCAATATTACAAGCTTTTTGACGAAAAGAACCCTTAACGGCATACCGAAATCTGTTTCACACCAAGAGAATTTCTCTTGGTGTGTTTCTTTTTACGAGGTGTTTTTACTCTGACATGTGACAAGAATGTGACAGTTTCCTCTCTTTCCATCCCCCAATTATTTCCATTTATAGTATAAACTTCTTGTTAATATTTTCCATTTTATGTAAAAAATCGATAGTAAGCACATACCATCTTTTTCATGATTTTTTCGTTTCTTAGCGTTGTATTTATTTTAATACAAACATTTCAACAAAAAATATTGTATTTTTTTAATTTTTTTATTGAAATTAAGCAAATTATACGGTAGAATAAGGTTACTACAAATCACCGCAGTAATTTTTATTTCCAATGTCTTTTTTCACAGACAAGGAAATCGGAGGGAGGGAATTACGGCGGCAGAAAAGTTTCTCGGAAAGAAATTTTTCACAACAGGAGGTTTTTTCTACTCCGGCTATCATTCATTATTTTCTTAACGTAAGGAGGAATACTTATGTCTACAACTGAAAATCGCGGTCAATTTGGTTCAAAGCTAGGCTTTATCCTGTCCGCAGCAGGTTCTGCTGTAGGTCTGGGTAACATCTGGAAGTTCCCCGGCAAAGCGTATAATTGCGGCGGCGGTGCTTTCCTGTTGGTTTACATCATCATGGTTGCTCTGATCGGTACCACAGTTATGATGGCAGAATTTACGGTAGGTCGTAACGCACACAAAAATGCACTCGGTTCCTTCCGCGCCATCAGCCAGAAATGGGGCTTTGCAGGCGGTATCGGCGTTCTGACAGGCTTCATCATCCTTTGTTACTATTGTCAGGTTGGCGGCTGGACTATGAAATACATCTACGCTTACATTGCAGAAGCAAAGATGGTATACGCTGATCCTACGGCTTACTTCCTTGGCATGCTGGGCGCAAACGGCTTCCCTCTGCAGGGTGCTGTTATTTTCCCTCTGATTTTCCTGTTCCTGACAGCCTTCATTCTGAGTCACGGTACAGCAGGTATCGAAAAGATGTCCAAGGTTCTGATGCCCTTACTGTTTGTACTGCTGATTGGTCTGATGATTCGCTCCTGCACACTGCCCGGCGCTGACGCAGGTCTGAAATACATGCTGAATGTTGATTTCTCTACCATCAACAGCAACGCTATTCTGGTTGCTCTGGGTCAGGCATTCTTCTCGCTCTCTCTTGGTATGGGTATCATGGTTACATACGCTTCCTATCTGTCTGATGAAGATAACCTGATTTCCAACACCGGTATTGTTTGCGTACTGGATACTCTGGTTGCTCTGTTCGCAGGCTTCATGATTATCCCCGCTGTATTCGCTACAGGCATCGACCCCGGTATGGGCGGCGGCTTCGCATTCGCAACACTGGCAGGCGTATTTGAAGCAATCCCCGGCGGTACACTGTTCGGTCTCTTGTTCTACTTCCTGCTGTTCTTCGCAGCAGTAACCTCCTCTACTTCCATCATGGAAGGTACGATTGCATTCCTGATTGAGGAAAAAGGTCTTAAGAGAAACCACGCACTGCTTGGTACATCCGTTGTTGTATTCATCATCGGCGTATTCTACACACTGTCTCAGGTTTACATGAACATCAAGGGTATCTGGATTTCCAAGAACGGTATCGAATACCCCATCTTCGGCGACTTCCTGGAATACCTGACAGACAGACTGCTGCTGCCTTTGGGCGCACTGTTCTCCGTACTCTGTGTCGGTTGGGTTTGGAGCCCCGAAAAATCCGTAGAGGAAGCTACTTCTCACGGCAGATTCAAATTCTCCCTGGCACCTGTTTACAAATTCATGGTAAAAATCGTTGACCCTATCGCAATCGGTGTTATCATCATTGCAGGTCTGGTATTCGGTATGTCTATTTCTTAATTCAAAAAATTTCTCAAAAAGAAAATATTTCTTAAAGAGAAACATAAAAGCATACTGTTGCATAAACGATATGATAAAAAGGACGAAGGCTCCCCCTTCGTCCTCTTTTTTTGCCCATAATTTAGCATTTTTATAGGTGAAACGCCATTATGTATACTGTCCTTTTATTCATACTATACAATCACATTTCATTTTTGCCATTGACATTAAGAGAAACACGCCTAAATCTTAACGGTTTTTTTATGGAAATTTACATGATTTTCCGCTATTCTAGCCTTAGGATAAATTTGTAAGATATTGGAACTGCATACATTTTCTTCTTTATCAGGAAAGATTCCCTATCAGACATCATACAACTTAGAAGAGGGACTGAGAAAAGGATGTCTGAAAAGAAGGCCATTATATGTATCCATTATGCGTTTTATGTCGTTTCAGTATTCTTACATCTCATCCAGCGAAACAATAGGGCTTCAAATCTATCGTTTATCTGTAAAGGAGGAATACTTATGTCTACATCAGCTGAAAATCGTGGTCAATTTGGTTCGAAGCTAGGCTTCATCCTGTCTGCAGCAGGCTCTGCTGTAGGTCTGGGCAACATCTGGAAATTCCCCGGTAAGGCTTATTTCTGCGGCGGTGGTGCCTTCTTGATTATCTATCTGATTATCGTTGCTCTGGTTGGTACAACCGTTATGATGGCAGAATTTACGGTTGGACGTAAAACACACAAAAATGCAGTTGGCGCTATGCGTGAATTAAACGCAAAATGGTCCTGGGTTGGCGGCCTTGGCGTTCTGACAGGCTTCATCATCCTTTGCTACTACTGTCAGGTTGGCGGCTGGGCGATGAAATATATCGTTGCCTACATAGTAGATGTAAAAACCATCTGGGCTGACCCTACAGCTTACTTCCTGAATAATCTGCTGGGCGCAGACGGCACATTCCCTTTGCAGGGTGCTGTTATCTTCCCCTTCATCTTCTTGTTCTTAACGGCATATATCATCAGCCACGGCACAGCCGGTATCGAAAAAATGTCTAAGCTTTTGATGCCCCTGCTGTTCATCATGCTGATTGCTCTGATGATTCGTTCCTGTACTCTTCCCGGTGCAGATGATGGTCTGAAATACATGCTGAATGTTGATTTCTCCACTATCAACGGCGTTGCAATCCTGACCGCTCTGGGGCAGGCATTCTTCTCCCTCTCCCTTGGCATGGGCGTTATGATGACATACGCTTCCTATCTCTCCAATGAAGATAACCTGATTTCCAACACGGCTATCGTTTGTACATTGGACACTCTGGTTGCTCTGTTTGCAGGCTTCATGATTATCCCCGCTGTATTTGCGACAGGTATTGCTCCCGGTATGGGCGGCGGCTTTGGGTTTGCTACACTGGCAGGCGTATTCATGGCTATTCCCGGCGGCCAGCTGATTGGTACCGTATTCTATTTCCTGCTGTTCTTCGCTGCAATCACTTCTTCCACCTCCATTCTGGAAGGTACGATTGCTTTCCTGGTAGAAGAAAAGGGATTCGAACGAAAGAAAGCACTGCTCGGTGCATCCATCGTTATCTTTATCATTGGTGTTATGTATACACTTTCTCAGGCATACATGAACCTGAAGGGTATCTGGATCTCCGGCGACGGTATCAGCTATCCTATCTTTGGTGACTTCTTGGAATACCTGACAGACAGACTGCTGCTGCCTCTGGGTGCATTCTTTACAACTGTATTCGTTGGCTGGATTTGGGGTACAGACAATTCCGTAGAGGAAGCTACCTCCTATGGCAAGTTCAAATTCACCCTTGCACCTGTATACAAATTCATCGTTAAAATCCTTGACCCTATCGCAATCGGTGCTATCATCATTGCAGGTCTGGTATTCGGTATGTCTATTTCCTAATAGAACTCAAAAAAATGAAAATCGGCTGAGGCGGAAGCTCTCCCTTCCTTGCTTCCCCTCTCCGTCATTTAGATTATTACGCGGCAATGACAGAGGACTCGAAAGAGCCCTTTGTCATTGCCATTTTTCTTTTTCGGAAATCCCTTCGCACCATAATCGACTTTTTCCATAGTATAAATATTGTAAATGCCAAAAGGAGGAAACACGCATGAGAGAAATGTGCAGAAACTTCGCCTGTAATCAGCATTGCAGACAAAACAACACAGAGACCGCTTCCGCCACGCTGACACCGGCTACCATGATAGGAAATTGCAACGCCTGTGTGCTGGAGCAAATTGGGCCGGCGCAGGCTATGGTGCCCTTCCAGCCCTATGAAGCACCGATGGAGGCTGAGCAAAGCCTTATCTGCGGCACTGTCTTTGCCGATCTGGCTATCCCCTATTGCTCCGGCTGGAATCTTTATCGTTTCGGAAGGGGGGCAGAGGTATGAATCAGGAGGAATTATTGAAATCCTTGATGGAGCTTGACTTTATTGCTGTAGACTTGGGGCTTTTTCTGAATACGCACCCCGATGACAGCGATGCCATTGCAGCATACAATCAGGTCATCACTGCCGCTGACACGGTTCGTATGAAATACGAGGAGACATTTGGGCCTCTTTGCTCCTTCCGCAGCTATGCCGCCAATACACAGGCTTGGCAGTGGATGGAAAATCCATGGCCTTGGCAGAACGATGCCAATTTTTCTCTGGCAGGAAAGGAGTGTAAATAAATGTGGATTTATGAAAAGAAATTGGAATTTCCTGTGAAGATTACAAAACCAGATGCAAGACTTGCGAAAATCATGATTGAACAATATGGGGGTGCAGATGGCGAGCTGGGTGCATCCCTGCGGTATCTCAGCCAGAAATTTACGATGGTAACGCCCGAGGCAAAAGCAACGCTGAATGACATTGCTACAGAGGAATTCGCCCATTTGGAGATGATGGGCACCATCGTGCATCAGCTGACACAAGGGCTAACAAAGGACGAAATTCTTGCCGCCGGCTTAGATCCCTATTATGTGAACCATGGCTTAGGCGTATACCCCTCCTCCGCCGCGGGTGTTCCCTTCACTGCTGCGTATCTGCAATCCAAGGGAGACCCCATTACCGATTTGTATGAGGATATGGCAGCAGAGGGTGCGTTTGCATAAGCACAACTTTTTCTTCTTTTCCATTCAGAAACAAAGCTGTCTCTCCCCTTCTGTTTCTTTCCCGAATACGAGCCGTTTTTCCTTTTCCCTTCGGAAACAAAGCCAATCCCTTTCGCTTTAAAGGCTTTTGATACTCTTTCACAATTTCCTCTATACAAATCGGGATAAATGTGCTATATTAACTGACGGATGGCATTCTGAAAGAAGCTATACTGCAAATTTTATATATTTTATTTTTTTGATTCGCCGGATGGCTGTATCCTCGGAACGGCACAAATGGCAGCAGATGTATCTTGTCTTATCACTTCTTTGTGAAGGAAGGTGATAGGTATGAGAGCAGGTTTTATCGGAGCCGGAAAGGTCGGCTTCACACTGGGTAAATATCTTGCGATGCACGGCATCGAAATCAGCGGTTATTACAGCCGCACACCCGCCTCCGCGAAGGAGGCCGCAGAATTTACACAGAGCAGATACTATACAAGTATAGAAGAAATTACGAAAGACAGTGATACCCTTTTTCTCACTGTGCCGGATGGCACAATCGGTGAGATATGGGATGACATGCGTAATCTGCCTATCAAAAATAAAAATATATGTCATTGCAGCGGTTCGATTCCATCGACCGTTTTTTTTGATGCAGAAAACAGAGGAGCCTATCGGTATTCAATTCATCCCCTGTATGCAATCAGCAGCAAAACTACCTCCTATCTGGATTTGGGGAAGGCGTGCTTTACCATCGAAGGAAGTGACGCACATCTTGCAGAGCTAAAAGCACTGTTCAGCGAAATGGGAAACACCGTAGTTGCCATTTCGCCCGACAGCAAAGCCCTCTACCATGCAGCCGCAGTTATGGTCAGCAACCAGATTGTCGCACTGGCAGATATGGGCACCGCCCTGCTTGTCAAATGCGGCTTTTCCGAAGCGGCAGCAGCAGAGGCTTTATCTCCCCTTCTTCTGGGAAATGCGCAGAGCGTGGCAGAAAAGGGTGCGGTAAATGCACTTACAGGTCCCATCGAGCGTGGAGATGCCCAAACCGTATCGAAGCATTTGCAGGAGATACGGAAATTTGCAGCGGAAAGCACTGTAGGTCAGGATATTCTGACAGCCTACACCGCCCTTTCCAAACAGCTTATCAGAATTGCTCAGCAAAAGCACCCGCAGAAGGATTACAAGCATTTGGAAAAGGAGTTGGAACAATGAAAAACACAGTAGCTACCCTGCAGCAGCAAAAATTGGACGGAGACAAAATCACTATGCTGACCGCTTATGATTATTCCACAGCAAAGCTAGTGGATGAATGTGGCGTAAATACCATTTTGGTTGGCGACTCTTTGGGCATGGTTATGCTCGGCTATGAGGATACCATCTCCGTTACCATGGAGGATATGAATCACCACGCCGCCGCTGCTACCAGAGGTGCAAAAAATGCACTTGTTGACGGCGATATGCCATTTATGAGCTACCAGACCTCCGTTTATGATGCCGTTGTGAATGCAGGCAGACTGATGAAGGAGGGCAGATGTCAGGCTGTCAAGCTGGAGGGCGGCGCGTCTGTTTGTCCCCAGATTAAAGCAATCACAGAGGCATCTATCCCCGTTGTGGCACACATCGGGCTGACCCCTCAGTCTGTCAATGCCTTCGGCGGCTTTAAGGTGCAGGGTAAGAGCGAGGCAGACGCACGCAGATTGATTGAAGAAGCAAAGGCAGTTGAGGCAGCAGGCGCTTTCGCCATCGTTCTGGAATGTATCCCCGCAAAGCTGGCAAAGCTGATTACAGAAAGCGTTTCCATCCCTACCATCGGCATTGGCGCAGGTGCGGACTGCGATGGGCAGGTTTTGGTTTATCAGGATATGCTTGCGCTTTTCTCCGATTTTAAGCCTAAGTTCGTAAAGCATTTTGCAAACGCAGGCGAAGTGATGAAGCAGGGCTTTACGGAATACATCAAAGAGGTTAAGGAAGGCACCTTCCCTGCCGCAGAGCATACCTTTAAAATCGCAGATGACATTATCAATAAATTGTACTAATACGGAGGCAAACCATGAAAATCGTAAAAACTATCTCAGAAGTCAGAGCAGCAGTGAAGGCATGGAGAGCCGAGGGGCTTTCCGTTGGATTAGTTCCCACAATGGGCTTTCTTCACGAAGGACACAAGAGCTTGATCGACAGAGCGGTAAAGGAAAATGACAGAGTTGTTGTAAGTGACTTTGTAAACCCCACACAGTTCGGGCCTACAGAGGATCTGGCAAGCTACCCCAGAGATTTGGAACGCGATGCCACACTTTGCGAAAACGCAGGCGCTGCGCTTCTTTTTAACCCCGAACCCTCCGAAATGTACGCAGAGGATGCGTGTACCTTTGTGGATATGAGCGGACTGACAGGCGAGCTTTGCGGCAAGAGCAGACCCATTCACTTCCGTGGCGTTTGCACCGTTGTTTCCAAGCTGTTCCACATCGTAGCACCCGACCGTGCTTATTTCGGGCAGAAGGATGCACAGCAGCTTTCTGTTATTCGCCGCATGGTGCGTGATTTGAATTTTGATATTGAAATCATCGGCTGCCCTATTGTGCGTGAAGCAGACGGTCTGGCAAAAAGCTCCAGAAATACATACCTGAATGCAGAAGAACGCAAGGCCGCTCTGGTGCTGAGTCAGGCAGTGAAGCTGGGGCAGAAGCTGGCAGCAGATGGCGAAGCATCCGCAGATGCCATCACAACAGCTATGAAGGAATTGATCGAAAAAGAGCCTCTGGCACGCATTGATTATGTAAAAGCAGTGGATGCCGTTTCCGTTGAGCCTGTCAGCAAAATGCAGCCGCCCGTATTGGTTGCTATGGCAGTTTATATCGGCAAAACCAGATTGATTGACAACTTTATTTACGAGGGCTAAGGAGAAAACGATATGTATTTGAATATGTTAAAGGGAAAAATTCACAGAGCGACTGTCGTACAGGCAGAGCTGGATTATGTCGGCAGCATCACCGTTGATTCCGATTTGCTTGCCGCGGCAGGGATTCTGGAATACGAAAAGGTGCAGATTGTAGATATCAACAATGGGGAACGCTTTGAAACCTACACCATCGCAGGCGAAGCAGGCAGTGGCATGATTTGTCTGAACGGTGCGGCGGCGCGCTGTGTGCAGAAGGGCGATAAAATCATTCTGATGTGCTATTGCCAGATGACACCTGAGGAGGCGGCTGTGAATCCGCCGAAGGTTGTTTTCGTGGATGAGGAAAATAAAATCAGCCGTGTTTCCAGATATGAAAAGCACGGACGCTTGGAGGATATGTAATCCCGATAAGCGAAAAGAGGTCTGTACCAAAGGGTACAGACCTCTTTTGCATTTCCTCTTATTTTTTGAGGGCAGGCAGTGCCGCAAAGCCTTCCTCCGCCTGTGCCACTGTCTTCTGAATAATTTCCTCTGCCATGCGCCGCAAATCCATTTGCATCACCGCCGCAATTACACCCTTTCTCTGCTCCTGCGGCACATCGTACAGCTTGAGCGAACATTCCAGGAAGCGAGAAATTTTCGCTTCCATGGTAAAATAAACATCACACGGCATTGCCATGAAGCCCCGCATGATGCTTGCCGATGCAATTTCCATTTCGTAGAAATCCTTCAATTCCAAATCGGGCATATATTTCCCGAAAATGGACTGCAGCCGCCCTGCCATGCTCTGATAGATATACGCCGAGGTGGTCGGCAGGGAATACCCCACCACATACAGCTCACGCAGCGGCTCTGTCAGCTCCGCAATATGCAGCTGCAACGATGTTTCCACCGCATAGAGAAGCACCGGGTCCTCGATGCCGCTATGCTGCTCCGCCAAGGCAAACTGTCCCCCGAACATTCGCCGCACCAGTTCCAGCAGCAGTGCCTCCTTGCTCGCAAATGCCCGAAAGAAAGAGCTTTGTGTCATGCCTGCCGCCTTTGCAATTTTTGCCGTTGTGGTTTTTTCGTAGCCGCTTTCCAGAAACAGTGCTACTGCCGCACGCAGCATTTTCTGTTGCGTAAGCAAGCCATTCGTCTGTTTTCCTCTTGGTGACAAAATCGTCCCCCTCTTTCCGTTTTACTTGTGATTATAATCACATTTTATCATCTATTTCACTCCGCCGCAAGGGTAAACGCGCCGAAATACGCTTTTGGGGAAAGGCAAAATACCCTCCCTGCCGTTTCGCAAAGAGGGTATCTGTCAAAATTTTATTTTGTAATGGTTACTGTTTTTTCGGCTTCATTCCATGCCACCTGTGCGCCAAGGGTTTCGGAAATGAACCGCAGGGGCAGATAGGTTCTGCCGTTTTCCACGAATGCCGCGGCATCCAGCTTCACAGCCGTGCCATTGACATACGCCGTATCTGCGCCAATGGTAATGAGAATGACATCTGCGCCCTTCTGAATGGTGACGCGCTGCAGCTCGCCGTTCCATGTTACGGTTCCGCCAAGGCTTTCCGCCACAATACGAATCGGGAGCATGGTTCTATCGTTCACGATTTTCGGGGCAACGTCATTTTTGATTTCTCTGCCGAAAACAGAAATCTTCCGACTGCCAATCGTGAGGATAATTTCGTTATTTTCTTTCCATTTTGCGTAAAGCGTGCTATTCGCGGTCAGCTCTGCGCTGAAATCAAAGGGCTTGGTCAGCTTGCTGTCGCTATACCAGCCGACGAAAATGTAGCCCTCTTTTGTCGGGTCGGCAGGTCTTTCGATTTTGCCGTTTTTATCCGTTTTTACCTTATCGACCGCACTGCCGCCGTTTGTATCGAACTGCGCGGTATAGGTCTGGGTTGCTGCGCCGCTACTGCTGCTGCGCTTTTTCGTCAGCACAAGCCCTTCGGGAATCTCGCAGGCAAAGGGGTTGATATCGCCATCTGCCGCACGGGTGATTTTCACATCGTATGTCCCTGCGGTATTGGGAACGGCACTCATCCATTCGTCTGTTGTATCATGCAGACGATATTCCTTTGTAAATTCAATACTTTCGTTAAGCGTTCCCTCAGAAGTCACTTTTACCACAAAGCCGTTGCCGATATTTCTGGTGGTGAAGTGCTGTGGTGTTTTGTCGATGGTAAGGTCTACGCTCGGCAGGTTGGGCAGGTCGGGATATTCACCCCCATGCAAAGAGGGGAGCTTATACGCTTCGGTCGGGATTGACCAAATAGTTGTATCAAAGCCCGTCCAAGCAAATACTTCGCCCTTCTGCACATCCGTCATAAGCTTGCCTTTGGAAACGAAAACAGTTGTACCTTGTTTTACATCTGTGGTATCAATATCCGCATAGCCTTCTTTCCCGTATACTACAAGCTTGGTTCTGTTGTAGCCGTAGTTGCTCGTTAAGGTTACATTCTCAACCCTACTCACATCCCCTACAATACGGTTTACAAAGTCGCTGTCTGTCACGCTCTTTGCCAGAGAAACGCAGTTTTTTATTGTAGAACCGGAGACAAATCCTGCAATGCCACCTGCGGTATTTCTCGCCGAAACATTGCCGCCGTAATAGCAGTTTTCTATGGTAACATGGTAAGCATATCCGGCAATGCCACCTGCAATGAATTCTGTTGCAGTCACATCTGCCAAGGCGTAGCAGTTTTTGATTGTGCCAACGCCATATCCGGCGATACCGCCTACCTCCTTATCACCTGTCACTGTCCCTGTTACAAAGCAGCCGCTGACTTCACCTCCGCCTGACATATATCCTACAATGCCGCCTCTTCCCTCACCTTTGCCCTTCACATTGCCTTGGAAGGAGCAATTCAAAATCTTCGTATTTGCATCTGCATACCCAACAATGCCGCCTGTATAGTTATATCCATTGATTTTCCCTGTGACATTGCAGCTTTTGATGACAGCACCTTCCGTATGGCCGAATAAGCCGGCATACTGTCCGCCGTTGGATATTTTAAGATTGGTAATCTGATACCCATCGCCATCAAATGTTCCTTGAAAAGGTCTTACTTCTTCGCCCTGCAATGTTCCGATGGGGGTCCATTCTTCATTCTTCAAGTCAATGTTTGCGGTCAGCTTGAAGTGTTTGCCTTCGTAGGCTTCGCCGCCGTTTACCTTTTCCGCCAGCTTCTTCAAATCATCCACATTCTGAATCTTATAAGGGTTTGCCGCTGTGCCTTCCCCTTCAAAATCCGCAGTTTCATTTTCGAATACCGCTGTGCTGTTTTCCTCTCCCATCAGCAGAGAAATTCCTTTCGGCAGCCCTTTCTTGCTTTCCTCCTGCGGCTCGGTTTTCTCGTCAGATTGCTCCTGCAATTCCTCTTTTTCTTCTTTTTCTTCTTTTTCTTCTTTTTCCTCTTTTTCTTCTTTTTCTTCTTTCGGTTCCTCTTTCAGTTCCTCCTTGATTTCCTCAAGCATTTTCTCCTGCACGAGCTCCTCCTGCGCCACGGCACGCATCGGCACCGCCGTTACCGCAAGGCATACTGCCGCCGCAATGCTTATCCATTTCTTCCAATTCATATTACCCCTCCTTCATGCGCTTTTGCGGACTACGGCAAAGCCCCCATATCATCCGCAAAAATTTCACTTGTGATTATAATCACATGGTATCATATCTGCTTTTTCTCCGCAAGGAAAAATAAGATAAAATTTTCTTTTTGGAAAAAATAGACAAAACCAAGGATGCGCCCAAATAGGAAAAGCGGCTGAGGCGGAAATATTCGCCCCTTTGCCGGAATACACTTAAAAAAGGGGGGATTTTTATGGAAAAAGCACCTTGCCGCAGTATTTTCAAAAACGGAACAGACCGCACCACGCAGGCAGAGGTTACGCGAATCTGGGCAGCTCTCATCAATCAGGCAGAAAGGGCAAGCACCATCCTCGCGAGGGAAAACGCATAGCATGAAAAGGGAAAGAGCCGCCATTTACTGCCGCCTATCGGAGGAGGACAAGGGCAAGGGCTCCGCCGAAAACGACAGCAACAGCATACAAAACCAACGCGCCCTGCTGACGGAATATGCCCATTCCCACGGCTGGGAAATCTACGAAATCTACATTGATGATGACTACAGCGGCGCAGACCGCAGCCGCCCTGCCTTCAAGCGCATGCTGCACGCCGCAGAGGAGAAAAGGTTTGACATCATCCTCTGCAAAACACAATCCCGTTTCAGCAGGGAATTAGAGGTGGTGGAACGATACATCAACCGCCTGCTTCCGCAATGGGGCATCCGCTTTCTGAGTTTGGTGGACAATGCCGATTCCGCAAACGAGGATAATCTGCTTCTGCGGCAAATCAACGGCATTATGGATGAGCATTATCTGGCGGAGCTATCCAAAAATATCCGCAGTGTGCTGACGCACCGCAGAAAAAACGGCTTTCACATCGGCTCCTTTGCGCTCTATGGCTACAGAAAGAATCCCGACCGAAGGGGACATCTGCTGATTGACGAGGAGGCGGCGGCAGTGGTGCGCAGGGCTACGGCAAGACCGCCATCGCACGCATGCTCAACGAAAGAGGGATTCCAAATCCAACGGAATATAAACGCTTACAGGGGATTCGCTATCGGCAGCCGAAGGGCAAGAGCAGTACGCTCTGGAAATATTTCGCTATCTCCAATATGCTGACAAATGAAATCTACATCGGCAACATGGTGCAGGGAAAATACGGCAGTGTTTCCTATAAAACCAAGCAAAACAAGCCGCGCCCCAAGGAAGAATGGATACGGACAGAGGGGACGCACGAGCCGATTATCGAACAGGAATTATGGGAGCGCGTGCAGAAAATGCTTGCCGAAAGGGCAAAGCCCTTTCCATCCGGAACAATCGGGCTGTTTGCGCGGAAGGCGCGCTGTGCGGAGTGCGGCTACACGCTGCGTTCCTCGAAAACCAAGGGGAAATATTATCTGCAATGCCCCAATCATCACATTTCCAAGGAGAGCTGCAGGGGGGCGTTTATTTCTGTGGAGCGGCTGGAGCGGATGGTTTTGCAGGAATTACATACGATTTCCGATGCCTATCTGAATTGGGAGGAGCTGGAACGGCAGCTTGATTTTTGCAGTCATTTAAAGGAGCAGAGGACTTCTTTACAGAAAAGCATCCACGCCCATGAGAAAAAAATTGAGGAAGCTCATAAGGCAGTGCGGGAGCTGTATCCGGATAAGGTGCGCGGTGTTCTCTCCGAAGCGGAATATCTCGATTTATCGAAGCATTTTTCAGCGGAACTACAGCAGCAGGAGCGGCTGATTGCGGACGCAGAGCGGAAAATCATCGACCTTGATGCACGCATTGCCGCAGGGGATAACCGCCGCGCCATCATTGAAAAATACATCAACCCGACGCACCTGACAAGGGAAATGGTCGAAATTCTGATTGATTCTATTTCTGTCGGCAGACGGATTGCAGGGACAAGGGAGGTTCCCATCACCATATACTGGCGCTTCTGAAAAATGGGCGAAAGCAGTGCCGCCCGAAAATTTTGTAGCAAATCTGACAAAATCTGTAAAACACTATTCCGTTTTGTCTTTTTATATGTTAGAATGTATTCACGATATTATTTTTGAATACAAATATAAAGGAGGTACTATTATGGTCTATATCGAATCCCCCAGCACAAATCCTGCTTTTAATCTGGCTCTGGAGCAATATGTTTTCGACCGAATGGACAGAAGTCAGGAATACTTCATGCTTTGGCAGAACGATAACACCGTTGTCATCGGTAAAAATCAGAACGCCTTTGCAGAGGTCAATCAAAAGGTTGCCGATGCAAAGCATATCTCCGTTGTCCGTCGACTTTCCGGCGGCGGTGCCGTATATCATGATTTGGGGAATCTGAACTTCACATTTATTCTCGATGCAAAGGATGCAACCGATCTGGATATTCGTCTGTTCTGTCAGCCGATTGCAGAGCTGCTGCGTTCTCTCAACGTGCCTGCTGAGGTCAACGGCAGAAATGATATCAGCATTGAAGGGAAAAAATTCTCCGGCAATTCCCAGTATCTGAAGCAGGGCCGCATCATGCACCACGGCACGCTGATGTTTCATTCAGACCTTTCCGTTGTTGCGGATGTGCTGAATGTTTCCGCAGATAAATTCCAGTCAAAGGCTGCAAAATCCGTAAAAGCAAGAGTGACAAATATTGCGCCTTATCTGCCTGAGGGCTTTACGCTGGCACAATTCAAGGCTCTTCTCTTAAAATACATTTTGAAAGAAGAAAATGTTCAGCCCTATGTATTCTCCGCAGAGGAGCTGGCTGAAATCGAAAAAATCAAAAAGGAACGCTATGATAAGTGGGAATGGAATTACGGCTTTTCTCCCTCCTACAGCGTAGAAAAGAGCCGCCGCTTTGAGGGCTGCGGAAAAATCGAGGTACACATGAATACGGAGGACGGCAGCATTACCGATTTGCAGTTCTTCGGCGATTTCTTCGGCGTAAAGGACTCTGCCGACCTTGCCAAGGCTTTGATTGGCACGAAGCTGGAGCGGCAGGCTCTGGAAAGCCGCCTTGCCGATTTCGATATCGCACAGTATTTCCATGGACTGGAGAAGAATGATTTTCTCAATCTTCTGCTGCAAAGTGAATAAAGACATACATTTGCCGCCTTTCGGTGTGTCCCAATAAGAAAACATGAAGAAAATGAAATAGCTGAAAGACTGCGGATACAAGGAAGTTTCCCGCAGGCATCCTTTGACTTAGGCTGTCAAGGGGAACTGACGCAGTAGCCGTAGCTTTCAGCATTTCAGAATGCAAGGTTTCTTATCCGGGCGCACCTTTTGAGGCGGCTTTTTTATTTGGATATCCCCAAATTTTGCAAAAGAAAATGCCCCGACCGATACGAAATCAGCCGAGGCATCTTCTTTTATTATAGTTATATGTCTAAAGTAACAACTTAAAAGGGATGCGGCTATGGGCTCAGCACAGCCGCAAAAAAAGAGTTATGAAGGAGATTTTGTCTTGCTAAATCCTGCTCCCTCTTTAGAGGGGAGGGGCGGCTGCAAATCCGACTCACAGCCGCTGTGTATCTCAAAAGTGAACACTTATGTTCATCAAGCTTTTGTTTATCCTTTATCTTTTGTTTTTTTGTATTTATACTGTTAATTTTTATTTATTGGGAATATGAATTGCTCTTTTCTCTGCTGCCAGAGCCGCTTCTCTGACCGCTTCGGTTACGGTAGGATGTGCATGGATTGCTGCAATAATATCCTCTACCGTTGCCTCCATGCCAATCGCCAGCGCACATTCGCCAATCAGATCTGTTGCTCTGGGGCCAAGAATATGTACCCCCAGAACCTCTTTATATTCTGTCCCGATGATGAACTTAATGCTGCCTACGCCGCCGTTCATAATCAGAGATTTGCCGTTTGCCATCAGAGGGAATTTGCCTACCTGATATGCAATGCCCATTTCCTTGGCTTTTTCTTCTGTCAGCCCAACGCCTGCAAATTCGGGGTCTGTATATACACAGGAGGGGTTGGTTGCACCATTATAAACCGCATTTTCTCCCAGTGCATTTTCCGCTGCCACTTCACCCTGTGCAGATGCAACGTGCGCCAGCATAACCTTGCCCAGACAGTCACCGATGGCATATACATTCGGTACATTTGTTTCCATCTTATCATTTACTGTGATACGGCCTCTGTCATTCGCAATGCCTGCCGCATCTAAGCCCAAGGCCTCTGTATCTGTTCTTCTGCCGACAGCAACCAGTACCTTTTCTGCTTCAAAGGGCTGCACCTTGCCGCCAATTTCCACATTCACCTTTGCGCCGACTGCCGCCGCTTCTACAGACTGCACCTTTGCGTCTGTCATAATCTTTACGCCTTTTGCCTCCATCAGCTTGCGCAGCTGTGCTGTCAGCTCGCCATCCATCATGGGCAGCAGCTTAGGTGCGGCTTCTACCACCGTTACCTCTGTACCGAATTTGGAGTACGCAGTTGCCAGCTCGATACCGATTACGCCACCGCCAATGACCAGAAGGCTTTTTGGAATTTCTTCAAAAGACAAAGCGCCTGTCGAATCTACGCAGTTTGCATTTTCCTTTACCCCGGGAATGGGAGGCACCGCGGGGACGGAGCCTGCTGCGATGATGATTTTATCAAATGTCATGTTTTCCTTTGTACCGTCCTTTTTCAGGACAGCCAGAGTATCCTTGGATGCGAAGGATGCTGTTCCCTCCACAATCTGAATCTTATTTGCCTTCATCAGACCGGTCACACCGCCTACCAGCTGTGCGGTAATGGCATTTTTCTTTGCCTGCACCTGTTTCCAGTCTACATTTTTCACTTCAATATGGATGCCGTATTCCGCCATTTCCTTTGCTTCTGTCAGCGCCTCTGCCGCATGCAGGATTGCCTTTGTGGGAATACAGCCGACATTCAAGCAGGTGCCACCCAATTTGTTCTTTTCAATCAGCGTTACCTTGCCGCCCAGCTGTGCCGCTCTGATTGCCGCAACATAACCGCCGGGGCCGCCGCCGATGACTGCTACTTTTGTTTCGCCGGCAGGCTTTTTCTCTGCCGCGGGAGCGGCTGCCTGTACGGGTGCTGCCTGTGCGGGTGCTGCTCCAACCTGCTCGCCTGCTTCGCCGATATATGCCAGGAGCCCCTTTACGGGTATATCCTCGCCTTCCTGTGCCACGATTTTAATCAGTGTGCCTTCTGCTTCTGCTGTCACCTCACTGGTCAGCTTATCTGTTGTAATTTCCAGCAGAACATCGCCAACCTTTACGGCATCGCCTTCCTGCTTTACCCATTTGGAAACCGTGCCTTCTTCCATTGTCAGCCCAAGCTGAGGCATTTTAACCTCTACTGCCATAGTCTATTCCTCCTGTCTATTCAGGTTCCTTTTCTTGATTTCTGTCTCCTTTTTCTTCCGATGTTACAGCAGAATCTGCATGGGATGCTCCATCAGATCCCGGATAGCCAGCTCAAATTTTGCTGCTGTCGCACCGTCAATCAATCTATGGTCGAATGTAAAGGAAATGCGCATGAACTGTCTCTTTGTGATGTTGCCTTCTGCATCCATTACCAGCTCATCCTGCACTGCGCAGACACCCAGAATGCCTGCATCCGGCTGATTGATGATAGGATTAAAAGTTTCTACGCCGAACATACCCAGATTGGAGATGGAGAAGGTAGAGCCCTTATATTCATCCATCGACAGCTTATTTGTTCTTGCACGCTCTGCCAGATCTCTCGCCGTTTCGGAAATTTCACCCAGACTCATCTTATCCGCATCCTTGATAACGGGCACAATCAGACCATCCTCCAGCGCAACCGCCATACCGATATTCACATGGGCGCGCTTGATAATCTGGTCGCCGTCCAGACTTACCAGAATATGCTTGTTATTTTTCAGTGCCTTTGCCGTTGCTTTCAGCACATAATCATTCAAAGAATATTTAACGCCAAGGTCATTGTTAATCTTCTTACGGAATGCCATCAGCTCTGTCACATCAATGCGGACATTCTGCGTAACGGTAGGGATTTCCTGTGCGGATTTTGTCATTCTTTCGGAAACGACCTTTCTCATCCCTGCCAGCTTTACAACCTCGTCGCCATCCATCATCTCCAGTGCGGTTTTCTTCGGTGCTGCCTTTTCTTCTGCCGCCTGTGCTGCGGGTGCAGGTGCGGCTTTTGCAGCTTCTGCTGCCGCCAGAATATCCTTCTGCACGATTCTGCCCAGAGGGCCGGAGCCTGCCACTGTTGTATAATCTACCCCCAGCTTTGCCGCTGTTTTCTTTGCCAGAGGGGAAATTCTGATTCTGCCGCCTGCCACAGGTGCAACAGGTGCTGCAGGTGCTGCTGCGGGCACGGGTGCCGCCGCTTCAGCCGCAGGCGCTTCTGCCTTTGCCGCAGGTGCATCCCCAACCTGTTCGCCTGCTTCGCCGATATATGCCAGCAGACCTTTTACGGGAATGTCCTCGCCTTCCTGCGCAACAATCTTCAGCAATACGCCGTCATGCTCGCTTTCTACTTCGCTTGTCAGTTTATCTGTTGTAATTTCCAGAATGACATCACCGGCCTTGACCGTGTCGCCTTCCTGTTTTACCCATTTTGTGACTGTGCCTTCTTCCATTGTCAGTCCCAACTGAGGCATCTTTACTTCAAAAGCCATGGTTTTCCCTCCTTATTTATTCAGAACCTTTTTCACTGCCTTTACGATATCTGCGGGATGAGGGAAGTTTTCATCCTCCAATGTAGGGCTGAAGGGAGAAACGATATTCAGACCGCAGACACGTTCTACGGGTGCATCCAGTTCATCAAACAGCTCCTCTGCAATCTGTGCGGAAATTTCAGCCGCATAGCTGCCACGCTTTACCTCCTCGGACAGAACGATTACATTGTGTGTCTTGGAAACGGATTTCACAATTGCATCCCAATCCAGAGGAACCAGTGTACGCAGATCCAGAACCTCTGCGCTGATGCCTTCCTTCGCCAGCTCTTCCGCTGCCTCCAGTGCAAAGTATACCTCACGGCTCCATGTTACGATTGTAATATCTGTACCCTCTCTTT
>OGCN01002448.1_pt1 | contig 20170 bp, 10 predicted proteins | sample 1570181 | NCBI WGS metagenome assembly OGCN01 (sample SAMEA4370584, study PRJEB24528) | human gut metagenome | reverse complement strand
GATAGGGGTCTCCAAAACCTTTGGTGGGAGTTCGATTCTCTCATCCCCTGCTCTTTAAAAACACCTGTTTAGGTGTTTTTTTGTCTTATGTTTTTAGAAAGTTATTTTCCGGTAATTGTGCGAAATGTAAATATTGGGATGAATGTATAGTATTTTACCAATGTACCTATCGGTTGTATTTTAGCTTGAAACTATTTTAATAAAGAAATATACTTATGTTAAAAGATATTGGCTATAAAAATGATTGACAGGAGGTAATGCTATGACGAAAGATCAATTGTTTTCCGGCGAATCAAAAAATATAGAGTATAAAGTAACTGTACCGGATAAAAGCGAAAAATATATGAAAACGGTGGTAGCTTTTGCCAATGGCAGAGGTGGCAGGATCGTATTCGGAATAGATGATAAAACATTAAATATTGTGGGAATAGATACAGATATTGTTTATAAAACGATGGATGCAATTACTAATGCAATTTCCGATGCCTGTGAGCCGACGATCAGACCAGATGTAGCATTGCAGACAGTCAATGATAAGATTGTTATTGTCGTAGAAATTTTTCCAGGTGCACAGCGCCCGTATTATATTAAGTCACAGGGAATGGTCGAGGGTACTTATGTACGTGTATCCGGTACTACCAGACATGTCGAGGGATATATGTTAAAGGAACTGATTCTGGAAGGTCAAAATCGTTATTTTGACTGTGAGATATGTCGGGATATGCAAGTAAGTGATAGTGATATTGAGAAATTTTGTAAAAGATTGAAAGAAACTGCCATAAAAAATACATGGCAGGAGAGTGAAAAAGCAAAGATTAAAGATGTGACAAAAAATATTTTGATTTCGTGGGGAATTTTAAAAGAAGAGGAAGGAAAAGTATACCCGACCAATGCATATGCACTGCTGACAGGAAAGATGCCGCAGCAACCTGTGATTCAATGCGGAATCTTCAAGGGAACAAATAGAGCACATTTTGTAGACCGACGTGAATTTGAAGGCCCTATTCAAGAACAGATGGAAGCAGCGTATCAGTATGTTCTTGAAAAAATCAATATGGGAATGACGATAAGGGGAATGTACAGACAGGATGTATATGAACTTCCTACGGATAGTATTCGTGAGCTGATTGCAAATGCGGTAGCACATCGCAGTTATCTGGAACCCGGAAATATACAGGTTGCATTGTTTGGTGATCGGCTAGAAATAACTTCCCCGGGAATGCTTTTGAATAACGTTACAATTTCTAAAATGATGGAAGGATATTCAAAACCAAGAAATCCTGCGATTGCGCGAGCTTTTGCTTATATGAAAGTCATTGAAAAATGGGGAACTGGAATACCAAGATTGTTTAGCAATTGTGAGGAATATGGATTGCCAAAGCCGGAGTTAATTGATTTTGATGGTGATTTCAGGGTAAATATGTATCGAAAAAGAGATACTAACATAGAAACTGACAGAAAAACTAATACTAACACAGAAACTAACATTAAAACTAACACAGAAATGCTCTACACAGATACAGAAACAGCAGAGAGAATAATAGCAATTATGAGAAAACACCCTGCTATTACAGTAAAGAAAATTGCGGAACAGTTGAATTTATCCGTTGGTGGAGTTCGTTATCATGTAAACAAAATGAAGAAAGACGGTTTGGTGGAACATATTGGTTCATCGAAAAAGGGAACATGGTCTATTAAAAATGGGGGATTTAGTGTTAGTGGCATTACGACAAAAAAATGATCCAAAACAATAGCTGCATAATTTTATTTACAAAACCTCGAATACCATTCGGGGTTTTTACATGAATCCCTAATGCTATTCTATTTCCATTATCCGTAATCCTTTATAAAATAAAATTATGCCAGAGCTGGTATAAGTAAGATTTTAAAATTAAATGATAGGAAATGTTTCCTATATAAATAGGAAGAAAGTGGAAATGGAGGAATAGGATAAAAGAAAATATTGGAGAAGATAAAATAGTAAAGCTATAAAAAAAGAAATGTTGAATTATGCTATTGTGAATGGTATTATTGATTTAAACACCATTCTTTAAAAACACCTGTTTAGGTGTTTTTTTGTCTTTTGTTTTCAGAAAGTTAGTTTGGTGTCAATGGACAAACGACCAAACGTCTTAGTGATTATCGAAAATTGAACTTTTATAAAGGAGAATTATATGAAAAAAACAAATAACAGCGTGCTTTCGCAATACCGGGGGGCGTTAATGGGAATATCCATCATATTGATTATAGTTTTTCATTTTACGGATGACTGTCATTATTACTCCTATCATTTTAGTGGCTGGATTTCCTTCTTTTGGAGATATATTTCATCATCAAGTGTGGATGCATTTTTATTCTTTTCTGGTCTGGGGTTATATTATTCCATGAAAAAAAGATCAGATGTTAGAAGTTTTTACATAAGAAGATTAAAAAGAATTCTGATTCCTTATTGCATCGTAGCCGTACCCTCTTATATTTTACTGGATGTCTGTGTAGATAAAACAGGATGGGGAGAAGCCATAAAAGACTTCACATTTATCACATTTTTCAGTGATGGAGACAGGCTTTACTGGTATATTGGACTTATGCTGTTATGCTATCTGATTTATCCCTATATCTTTCAGATTGTGGATAGCGCACGGGACGCAATAGATGGAGAGATCCGGCTGATTTCCATGGTAAGTGCTGTTACCGTATTGGCACTTGTAATTGCATTATATGAGAAAGAGGTGTTTGGAAATGTAAATATTGCTTTGCTTCGTCTGCCTGTTTTTATAGCGGGCTGTTTTTATGGCAGATCCAGCTATGAAAAAAGGGAAAGTTATTGGAAATGGTTGATTCTTTTTGCGTTATCCGGCTATTTGCTCACCATGCTTCCAAGTGGATCTCCTATTTTTGCAAGGTATGTGACTGGAATTTTTAATATCTCATGTTGTGCGGGAATTGCCTGGATCTTTTCCCAGTTATCTATGCGCCCGGTTATAAGAATACTGGAATGGTTTGGTGCTCATTCGCTGGAATTGTATCTGGTACATGTTACCATACGAAAATTTATGAAGGGAGCAGCATTTCATACATGCCGTCTGCGTTACGAACTGGTGCTGGTATGCAGTTCCATTGTGATTGCATGGATACTTCAGATCCTTGTCCGGTATATAACAGATCATTTGCTTAAGGAAAAGAGGTAAGACATATGACCCTACAGCAGTTACATCAGGTAATTACGATTGCAGAAAGCCGCTCCATGAACGAAGCATCCCGAAAACTGTTTGTCTCACAGCCCAATCTGTCTGCGGTTGTGCGCGAACTGGAAGAAGAAGCAGGAATCACCATTTTTATCCGGTCCAACCGGGGAATCGTGCTCACACCGGAGGGAGAGGAATTTATCGGATATGCCAAGCAGGTCGTGGAGCAGTATCATTTGCTGGAATCCCGTTATATTTCGTCTGCATCCAAAAAGAAATTTTCTGTGTCCATGCAGCATTATACCTTTGCGGTCAAGGCATTTGTGGAAGTCGTAAAGGCTGTCGGAATGGAAGAATATGAATTTGCCGTGCATGAGACACAGACGAATCAGGTAATCGAAAATGTGCGTAACATGAAAAGTGAGTTGGGGATTCTTTTCCTGAGCAAATTTAATGAAGCAGTACTCCAGAAACTTTTCAGGGAAAATGATGTGATTTTTGAAGAACTGTTTACCTGTGACACCTATGTATATCTGTGGAAGGGACATCCGCTGGCACAAAGGGATGTAATTTCCATGAAAGAACTGCAGGAATATCCATGTCTGGTGTTCGAACAGGGGAAAAATAATTCCTTTTATTTTGCCGAAGAGATGAAAAGTACCTATGAATATAAGAAGATGATCCATGCGGATGACCGGGCGACCATGCTGAATCTGATGGTTGGTCTGAATGGTTATACACTCTGTTCCGGGATTATCTGTGAAGAATTAAACGGTAATGATTATGCGGCAGTGCCGCTGGCAGAGAGCGAAAAGATGCGGATCGGCTATATCCGGCACAAGGGGATAAAGGTCAGTCCGATCGGAGAATTATATGTGGATATTCTGAAAAAAAGTGGGAAACCACTTTGATAAAAATAGTTTTCATCAAAAAATGCTTGTTTTGGTCATTGGAAAGGCAATTTTTTGGAGAAATTGCATAAGATAGCAGGTATAAATATAAATACACGAAAAAAAACGGTAAGAATCTGATGGAAACGGTTGCGCGATTACCGTCATTATGCAGGAAAAACCGGAGAAATGCGAAGTTTGCACAACTTTGACAGATGAGAAAAAAAGTGGCATAATCTTTTCTAAACTTGGGGATGATAATAAAAGTATGTTGTTTAAAGGTAGAAAGAGGTGTTGGATTATGTATGAAACTGTTAAAGTAATTCGGTTATCAGATATGGATGAAGTTAAGGATTTTGTACGTGCAGCGGGTGGTTGTGATTTTGATATTGATGTAAAATGTGACAGAACATTCATTGATGCAAAGTCATTGCTTGGTATGATTGGACTTGGTGTAAAAAAGAATCTTCAGGTTTGCTACGGTGGAAAGAATGAAAATTTCGAAAACGTAGTTGCTAAATTTGCAGTGGCATAATACAATTATAATATCGTGACTATGGAACTTTAAGTCCCGCTCCGTATTCCGGAGCGGGGCTTTTTATTGTAAAATAATGGAACAAATAAAAACCCGCTTCATACAACAGGAAAATACCCGCGGGAGAAAGGAAGTGTACATGCAGGAATTACATATATCTGTGAGAAATCTGGTAGAGTTTATTTTCCGGGCAGGAGATATCGATAATCGTGCCGGAAAGCTGGCGAGTGCAGAGGCCATGATGGAAGGCAGCCGTATCCACCGGAAAATTCAAAAAAGCATGGACACCTCCTACCAGGCGGAAGTACCGCTGAAAATTGAATGGAAAGCCAACGATTACGTACTGGTCGTGGAAGGACGTGCAGACGGAATCGTCTATGGAAAATTTCAGCCGGATCTGCCGGCTGCGACGGAGTCTGTGCTGCAACCGGAGATGGAGTTTGCGGCGGAAATCCCTCCGGAAGAAGAAATCAGCTTCATCGATGAGATCAAGGGTGTATATAGAAACGTTGCGGCAATGGAACAGCCGGTCTACGTGCATAAAGCCCAGGCAATGTGCTATGCGTATATCTATGCGAAACAAAACCGTCTGGAGCGGATCGGGGTGCAGATGACCTACTGCAATCTGGATACGGAAGAAATTCGGTATTTCCGGGAAATTTATACATTTGAGACACTGACCGTGTGGTTTGGCCATCTGATCGAAGATTATCGGAAATGGGCGGACTGGCAGATTGCATGGAAAAAACAGCGGCAGGAGAGCATTCATGGACTGGAGTTTCCATTTCCGTACCGGGAAGGGCAAAAGAAGCTGGTTGCAGATGTTTATCGTACAATTTTGCGGGGGAAGAATCTGTTTATCGAAGCACCGACCGGTGTGGGCAAAACAATTTCCACAATCTTTCCGGCGGTAAAAGCAGTGGGAGAAGGGCTGGCAGACCGGATCTTTTATCTCACGGCAAAGACCATCACAGCAACTGTGGCAAAAGAAACGTTCGCACTGCTGGAAGAACAGGGCTATCGTGCCAAAGTGATCCAGATTACAGCAAAAGAAAAACTCTGCCTGTGTGAAGAGATGGACTGCAACCCGGTAAACTGTCCATATGCAAAGGGACATTTTGACCGGGTGAACGATGCGGTGTTTGATCTCTTGCAGAAATCCAACCTGTTTACCAGAGAGGAAGTTTTAGCGCAGGCGAAAGAATATCAGGTGTGCCCGTTTGAGATGAGTCTGGATGTGGCAACCTGGGCGGACAATATTGTCTGTGATTACAATTACGTATTCGATCCGAATGTATATCTGAAACGCTTTTTTCAGGAGGGGATAAAGGGAGACTATCTGTTCCTGGTGGATGAGGCACATAACCTCGTGGATCGCAGCAGGGAGATGTACAGTGCCGATCTGTACAAAGAAGACGTGCTTGCAGTGAAGCGGATCATGAAAGCGCACAGCCGTACGATCTGCCGTATCCTGGACAAATGCAACAAAGCCATGCTGGAAATGAAACGTGAGTGTGAGCACTACCAGATTCTGGACAGTGTGGGAACGTTGACCTTCCACCTTATGCGGCTGGCCTCCCAGATGGATGAATTTTGGGAAAAACCGCGGGAATTTCCGGAGAAGAAAACGGTGCTGGATTTTTACTTTGCGCTGCGCAATTTCCTGAATATCTATGATCTGGTGGATGACCATTACGTGATCTACAGCCAGATGACGGAGGAAGGCCAGTTCCGGATCCGGCTCTTTTGCGTAGATCCGTCGGTCAATCTGCAGAAATGCATCGATAAAAGCAATTCCACGATCTTTTTCTCCGCAACGCTCCTGCCGATCGGATACTACAAGCGGCTACTTTCCACGGACGAGGATAACTATGCCATTTATGCGCAGAGTACGTTTGCCCAGACACAGAGACTTCTCGCATTTGGCCGGGATGTGAGCACAAAATATACGCGGAGGAACAGAAAAGAATACGAAAAAATCGCGGACTATATCGGTGCAGTCACAGAAGCACAGCAGGGAAATTACATGGTGTTTTTCCCGTCTTACCGGCTGATGCAGGATGTATATGAGGTCTTTGCCGGGAAGGCGGCCGATTCGTGCGAGATTCTGATGCAGCATAGTAATATGAAAGAACACGAAAGAGAAGCGTTTTTGGAAGAATTTGAAAAAGAGCGCCAGGGGACACTCGTTGCGTTCTGTGTGATGGGAGGAATTTTCGGGGAAGGAATTGATCTGAAAAACGACCGGCTGATCGGTGCCATCATCGTGGGAACCGGACTTCCGCAGGTCAGCGATGAACGTGAAATTTTAAAGAATTATTATGATGAGCGGGGATTGTCCGGATTTGACTATGCGTTCCGCTATCCGGGAATGAACAAAGTCCTGCAGGCAGCAGGGCGCGTGATCAGGACCAGCGAGGACCGCGGCGTGATCCTTCTGCTGGATGAACGTTTCCTGCAGCGCGAATATGGAGCGCTTTTTCCGAGAGAATGGGAAAAGAGAAGCGTCTGTGGTCTGCCGCAGCTGCGGGAAGAAGTGAGCCGGTTCTGGTCAGACGTCCGGGAGGAGCTTTAAAAACTCTTCGGTGGAGGCAGAAACCGGAAGGGTAGGGTTTAACGAAGCCACCAGCTGCCGCTGCGGGATCGTTTCCTGCGTGCGGACGAGGAAGAGATCCTCCGGCTTGTGTTTCAGACAAAAATCCGGGATAAAAGCAATTCCAAGACCGATGCGGGCCATGTCAATGAGCAGATCGTTGCTGCTGAGCTCTACCTGAGGCAGCAGTTCCAGCTGATGCTGCAGGAAAATGTGGTGCAGAAACTCACTCGTTGTGCTCTTGCGGTCTAACATCATGAGCGGATAGGTGCCAAGCTCCGAGAAAGGAACGATGCGGTCCGCCAGATCAAAATATGCCGGATTGGCGACGAACACATCCGAGAAAGAGCCAACCGTTTTCTGAATATAGGAAGGATTCAGATGCGGGTTTGGAAAATTTGTGATAATCAGATCTACCCGGCGCTGCTCTAACAGGTCTACACAGCCCATCGAGCTGGCATTGGTGATTTTAATCGGAACATCCGGGAATTTCCGATGGAATTTCTGCAGATACGGCAGAAGAAAATAGCGGCAGATCGTATCGCTGGCACCGATATGCAGCTGTCCTAAACCAAGAGAGCCGGATTCTAAAAGCTGGCTTTCGCCGCGTGAGATCAGATTCATGGCAGGTTCCACATGTTTCAGAAGCAGAGCACCGGCAGGAGTCAGCTGCACTTTTTTTGTGCTGCGGATAAAAAGCGGCTGTCCCAGCTTGCGCTCTAATGTTTTGATAGACTGGCTGACCGCTGACTGGGAGATAAAAAGCTTCTTACTTGCATCCGAAAATGAGAGAGAGCTTGCAACATAATAGAAAACCTTGTATAATTCATAATTGATATCCATCGATCATATCCTCAGTAGTATAGTATAGTATAGGATATATTATATACCTTTCACAAAGGAGAGAAAAGGAGATTATCATGAAAAAGGGAATTTTGAAAACCTTATGCGGATTGATGGCGGCACTCATGCTGCTTGTGTTCGCAGGAACACCCGTTACAACTCAGGCAGCAAAACTGCCATATTACATTAAAATCAATCGTCAGCAGAACTGTGTGACCGTATATGCACTTGATTCCAAAGGCAAATATACCAAACCGGTCAAAGCATTTGCCTGCTCTGTCGGTGTCAACAATGCCACTCCGGCAGGAACATTTTCGATTCCGGCAAAATACCGCTGGCATACACTTATGGGCGGTGTGTACGGACAGTATTGCAGCCGTATTCACGGTGGTGTGCTGTTCCACTCTGTGTTTTACAGTTCACAGGACCCGAGCAGGCTGGCATACAATTCTTATAACCGTCTGGGACAGACGGCATCCCACGGATGTGTCCGTCTGAATGTGGAAGATGCCAAGTGGATCTATGACAACTGCCCGGTAGGAACCAAAGTAACCATCTATGATAGCAAAGATCCGGGACCATTGGGCAAGCCTACCCCGATCCGTATTGATGTAAACAGTCCGTACCGCGGATGGGATCCGACCGATCCGGATCCGAGAAATCCATGGCTGAAACTTCGCCCGACGATTAAGGGAATCAAGAATAAAACCATCGAGAGAACAAACAGCAAAGTAGATCTGAAAAAGGGTGTGAAAGCTACCGATTACAGAGGTAAGACACTTAAATTTACCGTTTCCGGAAAAGTCAATGCGGCAAAGACCGGAAAATATAAGATTACATACACCGCAAAAGATGCCAAAGGAAACAAGACCCAAAAGAGCATCGTAATTACCGTAAAAGATACGAAAGCACCATCCATCAGCCTGAAGCGAAAGACACTGACCTACAATAAAGCCGTTTCCAAAGAAAAACTGGTTTCTGCAATTAAGGCAGATGTAGTGGCAAAAGATCTGGGCAAAAAACTTGCGTCAAAATATGTTTTCGTGGATGCCAGAGAAGCACATAAGGCAGTTACCGCTATGGAAAGAGGAAACTATGGAACTTATAGCGTGACCGTATATGTCAAAGATACGGCAGGAAATAAATCCAGAAAGCTGAAAGTAAAGATTAATTTTGTAAATCCAAACCCGGGTACCGATCAGCCGGATCAGCCGGAACCGGACACTCCGGGCGTTGTAACGGACAGTGCAATTACCGTACAGTAATTTCATAAGAACAGGTAATAGATATCGTAAGCGATATTAATTTTACTTAATTGTCAACCCATGATACAATAACATAAAGATCAATAGAATGCCCCCAAATGCAGGGGGCATTCCGTTTCGCAAAAGAAGGAGGTAAATCCAATGGGCAATGTACGTCGTGTGTACGTAGAAAAGAAACCGGATTTTGCCGTAAAGGCAAAAGAATTAAAACATGAGGTAAAGCATTATCTCGGAATCGCTGCAGATCAGGTGCGTGTTCTGATCCGTTATGATGTGGAAAATGTATCGGATGCCACTTACCAGAAGGCATTGCAGACGGTATTTTCCGAGCCGCCAGTGGATGATATTTATGAGGAGAACTTTGACGCAGAAGGCGGAAACGTATTTTCCGTAGAATTCCTGCCGGGACAGTTCGACCAGAGAGCGGATTCCGCAGAGCAGTGCGTGAAGCTTTTAAATGAGGATGAGGAGCCGATCATCCGCAGCGCGACGACCTATGTGATCAAGGGTGACATCACAGAGGATGAGTTAGAGGCGATCAAAAAGTATTGTATCAATCCGGTAGATTCCCGTGAGACCGGTATGGACAAGCCGGATACCCTCGTACAGAAGTTCGATGAGCCGGCAGACGTGGCAGTTTTCGACGGATTTATCGACATGGCAGAAGCACACTTAAAGGAACTGTACAGCTCTTTAAATCTTGCCATGACCTTTAAGGATTTCTTACATATCCAGAATTACTTCAAAAATACCGAGAAGCGGAATCCGTCCGTGACAGAGATCCGCGTGCTTGATACTTACTGGAGCGACCATTGCCGTCATACCACCTTCTCGACAGAACTGAAAAATGTGAAGTTTGATGAAGGATTTTACCAGGCACCAATCAAAAAGACTTATGAAGAATATCTTGATACCCACAAGAAACTGTATGCGGGACGCGATGACAAGTTTGTCTGCCTGATGGATCTGGCACTGCTTGCCATGAAACGTCTGAAAAAAGAAGGAAAACTTGCAGATCAGGAAGAATCTGACGAGATCAATGCATGTTCCATCGTGGTACCGGTGGAAGTAGATGGAAAGACAGAGGAGTGGCTTGTAAACTTTAAGAACGAGACACACAACCATCCGACTGAGATTGAGCCGTTCGGTGGTGCTGCTACCTGTTTAGGCGGAGCCATCCGTGATCCGCTTTCCGGAAGAACCTATGTCTATCAGGCAATGCGTGTGACCGGAGCCGCAGATCCAACCGTATCCGTAAAAGATACGATTGAGGGTAAGCTGCCACAGAAGAAGATCGTGCGTGAGGCTGCCAGAGGTTATAGCTCCTATGGAAACCAGATCGGATTGGCAACCGGATATGTCAAAGAAGTTTACCATCCGGATTATGTAGCAAAACGTATGGAGATCGGTGCTGTCATGGGTGCCGCACCGAGACGTGCCGTACAGAGACTGACCTCTGATCCGGGAGATAAGATTATCCTTCTGGGCGGACGTACCGGACGTGATGGTATCGGTGGAGCAACCGGATCTTCCAAGGCACATAACACACAGTCTACGTCTGTATGTGGTGCCGAGGTACAGAAAGGTAATGCACCGACTGAGCGTAAACTGCAGCGCCTGTTCCGCAGAGAAGAAGTCAGCCATATTATCAAAAAATGTAACGATTTCGGTGCCGGCGGTGTATCGGTAGCCATCGGTGAGCTTGCAGACGGACTGCGCGTGAATCTGGATAAAGTACCGAAGAAATATGCTGGTCTGGATGGAACGGAGATTGCAATCTCCGAGTCCCAGGAGCGTATGGCAGTCGTTGTCGCTCCGCAGGATGTCGAGCAGTTCCTTGCTTATGCAAAAGAAGAAAACCTTGAAGCAACCGAGGTGGCAGTTGTTACCGAGGAGCCGAGACTGATCTTAGAGTGGAGAGGAAAAGACATTGTCAATATTTCCCGTGCATTCCTCGATACCAACGGTGCGCATCAGGAAGCAGATGTCGAAGTCGAGATGCCAAAAGAGGAAGACAACTTCTTTAAAAAGATCGAACTTCCGAAAGTTGCAGATGCATTACAGAAAAACGACAACAAATCAGCATGGCTTGCCATGCTTGCGGATCTTAATGTATGTTCCCAGAAGGGACTTGTCGAGATGTTTGACGGTTCCATCGGTGCGGGAAGTGTCTACATGCCATACGGCGGCCGCTATCAGCTGACCGAGACACAGAGCATGGTTGCCAAACTTCCGGTTCTGAAAGGAAAATGCGATACCGTAACCATGATGTCCTACGGATTTGATCCGTACTTATCCTCCTGGAGTCCATACCACGGATCGGTATATGCCGTACTGGAATCCCTTTCCCGTATCGTGACCGCCGGTGGTGACTACAAGAAAGTACGCTTCACCTTCCAGGAGTATTTCCGCAGAATGAGTGAAGATCCAAAGAGATGGAGCCAGCCGTTTGCCGCACTGCTCGGTGCGTTTGATGCACAGATCGGTTTCGGCCTGCCATCCATCGGTGGAAAAGATTCCATGTCCGGAACCTTTAACGATATTGACGTGCCTCCGACACTGGTTTCTTTCGCAGTCGATGTGGCAAGAGAAAAAGACGTGATCACACCGGAACTGAAAGAAGCAGGAGATAAGCTGGTACTCTTTACGATCGAAAAGAACGCGTATGATCTGCCGGTATATGAGCAGGTGATGAAACTGTATGACAAGATTCATGAGCTGATCGGCAAGGGAGCAATCCGCAGTGCCTATGCACTGGACGGAAAAGGTCTGGCAGCAGCAGTCAGCAAGATGGCATTCGGTAACAAATTAGGTGTAACCATCGCCGATGATGTGACTGCAGAAACCTTATTTGCACCGGGATTCGGTAATATTGTTGCAGAAGTAAAAGAAGAGTTTCTTCCTATTATAAAAGAAGCATCCGCAGTCGTTGTCGGAGAAGTGAACGACGCACAGAAATTCGTATACAAAGACATGGCTCTTTCCATGGATGAAGCACTCGATGCATGGCAGGGAACACTCGAGCGTGTATTTCCAACCCGTGCGACCGAGGATAAAGAAAAAGTACAGAGTGACGTATACGATACAAAGAACATCTATGTATGCAAAAACAAAGTCGCAAAGCCGACCGTATTCATTCCGGTATTCCCTGGAACAAACTGTGAGTACGACAGTGCGAAAGCGTTTGAGCGTGCAGGTGCCAATACAATTGTAAAAGTATTCAAGAATCTGAGTGCAGCAGACATCCGTGATTCTGTCGATGAATTTGTCAAGGCAATCAACCAGTCACAGATCATCATGTTCCCGGGTGGATTCTCCGCAGGAGATGAACCGGAAGGATCAGCAAAGTTCTTTGCAACAGCATTCCGAAATGCAAAGATGACAGAGGCAGTAGGCAAACTGCTGTCAGAACGTGACGGACTGGCACTTGGTATCTGCAACGGATTCCAGGCGCTGATCAAACTGGGACTTGTTCCTTACGGACAGATCCAGGCACAGAGTGCGGATTCCCCGACACTGACCTACAACACCATCAACCGCCACATCAGCAAGATGGTATATACCAGGGTCGTAACAAACAAATCCCCATGGCTGCAGCAGGCAAAGCTTGGTGCAACATACTGCAACCCGGCATCCCATGGAGAGGGACGTTTCGTAGCTCCGAAGGAATGGCTGGACAAGCTTTTTGCAAACGGACAGGTTGCCACCCAGTATGTCAATGAAGCCGGCGAGCCAACCATGGATGAAGAGTGGAATGTCAATGGTTCGTACATGGCGATCGAGGGTATCACCAGTCCGGATGGACGTGTACTCGGAAAGATGGCACACAGCGAGCGCCGCGGTGAGGCCGTTGCCATGAACATCTACGGAGAGCAGGATATGAAGATCTTCGAATCCGGAGTTGCTTACTTTAAATAGAATTGTTTATCTTCACGCGTAGTTTCACTCGAACTACGCGTGAAATAGTTTTAATAATAGAAAAAAGTGAAAAAACTCTTAAATGCTTAAGAAAATATTAAAGAATTTTTTCAATAAAATGTAATTTTGGTGTTGCAAAGATACAATACTTGGTGTATGATTGTCACGTAGAGTAGTTAAAAGAGTACTATAAATAGTACGACAAGTGATGAACTACTATCGAGGCTATGGAAACTGGAACTTGTTCCAGACAGACCTTACAATTACAGATACATATTAGAAATATAAGTCATCGGAACCTCAGCTTGCTGATCTTGATGCTGGACAATCAACGTTGATATCACACTCTACGCCGACGTCTGATGTACGAAAGTTTCTGGTCATTTATGATTTGTGTGTCTGCAGATGAAACTGACGATGGACTTAACAGTAAGACCGAGGAAGGTCAGTGGAGGCAATTAGCGAGAACATTGGATTGGAAAAATCGTCCGCAGCGGTTTGGAAGAGAAGATGAAGGAACTTAAACGTGCAGGGTTAAACGAGTAGAAGAGATGGAAGTTAGTCAAAAAGAAAGAGAGGAAAAAACATGAAATCAAGCAAAAAAGTGTTAGCTTTTGCTCTCGCTGCAGCTATGGTTGTAACAGCAGTTCCTGCTACAAACGCACAGGCAGCTTCTACAGCAAAGCTTAGCGCAAAAAAAGCCACAGTTTATTCTGAGGGCTACAAGACAGTTACAGTTAAAACTCCAAAGTCTTGGAAGTCTGTTAAAGTAACTGCAACAAGCAACAAGAAGTCTGTTGCAAAAGTTAAGAAGACAGCAGCAAAGAAGATCAAGGTTACAGGTGTTAAGCCAGGTACCGCTAAAGTTACGGTTAAGGTAACTTACAAGACTTCTACAAAGAAGAGTGCTAAGACAAAGACAAAGAAACTTACTTACACACTGAAAGTTGCTAAGGTAGGCGTTGCTTTATCTGGAGATTCAGTAGTAGCTATTGGAAGCACAACTAAGTTAACAAATACTAAGAAAAATTCTTCAAGAGCTAAGATTACTTACACATCAAGCGATGATTCTATTGCAACAGTAGCAGCTGACGGTACAGTAACTGGTGTTAAGGCTGGTAAGGCAACAATCACAGCTAAGATTACCGTTGGTAAGGATTCAGCTACAACTACTAAGGATGTAGAAGTTAAGAACTATGTTCTTTCTACTGTAGCACAGAACAAGTTGACAGAGCTTACAGCTACTGTTACTGGTAATACAAAGAATCTTAAGCCTACTGATTTCGTAGTAAAGAACGAGACAACAAACGTTGTTTATCCAGTATCTAAGGTATCTGTTGATTCTAAGGATGCTTCTAAGGTTACATTAACACTGTTCAGTGAATTAAAGGATGCTGCTACATATGATGTAACTCTTGATGGAATCACAAAGACATTCGTAGCTTCTGACGGAAAGGTTGCTTCTATCGGTCTTGACAATGTGACAATTCCTGCAGCTACTGAGACGGAAGTTAAGTTAGTATCTAAAGACGCTAATGGTGTTATTGTTAAAGAAGTATCTTATCCTTCATCTGATTCTACTTATGACTTCACAATTGATACCAAGGGAAATGGTTATACAAGTGGATCTAAGCTTTATTTAAATAAAGTTGGTGATACTGCTGAAGCAACCATCACATACAAGACAGGTAAGTATGACCAGAATGGTAAGCCAGAAGGAAATATTGGACCAAACAAAGTTACAATTACCGCAGTTGATCAGGCTGTTGTAAATAGCTTTGATGCTAGAATTGATGATAATACTAAAGCATCATTTGATAAGGCTAAAGATACAAAGAAGATTGCAGTAAAAGATCCTAATAAGGCCGTATTCTTCAAAATTAAGGATGCAAACGGCAAAGAAATTTCTAGTTCTGAATATGCTAAGTATTCCGTAGAAACTTCTGATAAAACAGTTCTTATGTTAGCTACATCTTCTTTAGGCTCAAAGAAAGTAAATGTTACAGCATTAAAGAGTGGTACAGCTTATATCCTTATTAAAAAAGATGATAAGGTTGTTGGATCTGTTGCTATCGAAATTGGTGCTGAGAGAACCGTAGCAACTCTTGAGTTAGATAAGTACAGTGTAACTGTATCAAGAAGTCTTACCGGTGATGCAAAGGCTGTAAAGGCAACTGTTAAGGATCAGTATGGAGATGATATTTCAGCAACTCTTAATGTAGAATGCTTATCTACAGATGTATCTGGAAAGGTTCCTGCTGATATTTCAGGAGCTAATTATTATACATATGATAATGATAAGACAGTTACATTTAAAAATTCTGCAGAAAAAGGAAATTATGTATACAAGATTTCTTACAAGAAAGATGGCAAGGAAGTTGTTGCAAAGACAGTTAGTGTTACAGTAAAAGAAGCAACAAACACTACAGCTACAGCTTGGAGATTAGATGTAGCTAATGACAATGCAGATATCGTTGTTGGAAAAGATGTAAAAGACCAGACAGTTACAGTTTCTATGATCGGAATGAATGACGGTACTGATGTTACAAGAGAAACTACTACCAAATATGTTGTAAAAGACAAAGATGGTAAAGTAGTTTATGACGATACTGCTGCAACTGTAGTATCTAAGGGTGCCTTTACTAAAAATGTTTCTGGTGTATTAACTTTTGATGCATTAACTACTTCAACTTCTGGTTCTGCAATTACTGCAACAAAGAATATTGCTGCTGGTAAATATGATGTTACAGCTGTATATCAGAAGGACGCTAAGACAAAGGTTACAATGACAACAAGCTTTACTATTAAGGATTCTCAGGCAGCTGCTGGTGTAGAGCAAAAAGCTGAAACTGTTGATGCAGCTTACAATACCGTATCTGCTGCCTTAGGTCAGGCACTTGTTATAACATATGGCGACAAAGTATACACTGATCGTAGTGATGTCGATAATAAGACTGATGGTTTAGCTGCTAATATTGTAGAATACAAAGTTAATGACAATGTTAGGGGAGAAGTTACCAGTGATTCCGTTAAAGTTAATGGAACATATTTTAATGTTTCTAAATTAACTCTTAAGATTGAAGTATCTCCTAATGTTTATACTAACATTGATATTGATGTAAATTTAATTAAATCAATTACAGTAAAATAATTTAGATTGAATTATTCATCTAAATAATAAAATCCCTCTGTGCATTGCACAGAGGGATTTTTAAAATACCGGCATTTACCCAAACAGTAACTTTTGTAACGGTAAATCCTTCACCGCTTGTAAGGAAACTCTCTGTCTGACCATTTGTAAACTTAACAGTATATCCGTTGTTCTTTACGACTTCGTAAGTTGCAACATCAAGACCTGTATGTGTATCTGTATAATCCTTTACATTTGTATAAGTATAATCACCATACTTAACAACTACAGAATCAGCTAAAACAGCACTTATAGCAGAACCAGAAGTAGTTCTTGCATCTACACTATTGTGTTTTGTATCTACAGTTGCTTTAGCCTGTGTGTCTTTAATAGTAAATGTTGTTGTAATTTTTGGAACAACATTACTATCTACATTATCTTTACCTTCTGCATATACAGTATATGTTCCAGCCTCAAGATTTTTAATAAGAAGTGGATCTCCATCTCCATTGGTAGTAGCTGTTACAGCTTCGATAGATAATGCACCATTTGAGTTTACAAATGCATTATTAGTCTTTGCTGCGACTCCGGCTACACCATCGCTATAGATAACAGTTCCATCAGCTTTCTTTACAACATAGCTTACATCTGTAAGAGGGGTATGGCTTGCTGTAGAGGTTCCGGATATTACTGGATACTTCTCAGTAAAATAATCCTTATTGATTATTTGAAAAGTTTATTTTAAAAAGGGGCTGTCGCACTAACCTAGTTAGTGCGATGCCCTTTTCTTTTGAAAAAATTTATAATCCAATTATAATTTTACTCGTTCACCAGAAATCTCAATATTCGTATTTCTTAAATCCGCCTTTCCACCAGAAATAGAATTTTTCTTAATGGTAATTGAATATTCTTTTACAGAGTGTTTTGGAACATTTACTTTAAAAGAATTATTGGAATAAGAAGCTATTCCTTTATTTTTTTGATTGATTACAGAAACATGAAATTTCGGAATAGCGGTGATTGTTTTATTCGTACCGTTGGCAATTCTAAATTTTATAACCATATTTCCATTTGCTTGATAAGCTGCATGATATGCACGAATTGTATATTCATTGATTCCGGAATCCTCTATGGTAATTTTCTTACCTGAATACTCATTTGCTTTGATTGTGACTTTACATTTTAAGGATTTTCCGTCACTTAAGTGTGCAGTAACCGTTGTTGTTCCAATTTTTTTACCAGTAATTTTTCCTTTCCTATTTACAGAAGCAACTGAAGAATTGCTTGAAGTCCAGGAGGTAGCAACTCCATTGTTTACTTTAAGTGTTTTAACAAATCCTTTAGTGATGGATAATTTATTGCTGCTTAAACTGACATTATTCGAAAGTTGTACAATTTTGGCATCAAATTTAGTTTCCTGATCAAATACATACTCAACAGAGTAACTTCCTTTTTTTAATTGATTAACGACGTACTTGTATGTATACCATCCACGTCCATCTAATATCCATGAGTCATCATAATTTGTTAATACCATAGGGTTTCCAACTACTTTTCCGGAGCTGTTTTTTACAGTGTAGGTAACCCCAACCGGTGATGGAACATAAAGATTAATTTCAAGATCGGAAGTTGTATTAATTTTAAATTTATATTTATATGCATCAAAAGCGTTTGCCGTGATGGATTGTTCATGAACCAGTGTTTTTGCAGACACATTAATTGGAAATATTATTGTAAAAATTAATATAACTCCAAGGACAAAAGCAAGGGCTATGCCTGCAGATTTTTCATAGTTTTTTTTACTCATAGTATTCTACTCCCTAAAAAACAAGACCGGAACATAAGTCCCGGTCCTGTGTGAAATTTACTTGTTAAGGACAAATAAATTATTTTGTAAATGCTGTGTTAATATCACAATCAACAGTAAGTAATGTGCCAACATTATTAATCTTTACATTAACTTTTGCAGACTTGATATAAATAACATTACCATTTTCCTTGGAATCAACACTTACAATATCAAGATTCTGCTTAACACCCTCATAGCTGTATTCTAATACAGATGTAAGAATATCTTTAGCGGTGCTGCCAGACTGATTCTTCTTATCAATCTTGGCAATAGCTTTACTCTGAGTATTCTCAACAACAAATGTAGTACTGAAAGTTACATCCTTGCCGTTATTGTTGATGATAGTAGCCTCAACTTTATAAGTTCCTGTCTTGATATTTTTTGCAAGTGTGATTGCACTGCCACTTGTTGCTGTATAGAAGTTAATCGCACCATTAGTACTTACGGTTGTACCGTCTGGATTCTTAATTGTAATCTCATCCTGAATATCAGCCTCAACCTTAGCACCCTTAATATACTTATCAACAGTAGCAGTTACCTGCTTACCAAGAATATCAGATTCAGATGTTCCGTATGCAACAGCAATATCTGTCTTAGCAGTTGAAACATTAAGCTTGTATGAAGCAGCATCTTTAGTTGTGTCTACAGATACAACTTTGATATTTACGATACGTGAAACCTTGACATTCTTATCGCAGTTAGAATCAACTGTAGAAGCTTCGATCTTAACAGAGTATGTTCCCTCTTTTAAATTAGAAGCATCTACTTTGTATTTATCATGTCCATCAAGAGTTACGAAAGCATTTGCTGACTTACCCTTAGTATTTGTTGTATCCTTGCTTGGAGCACTTACGATTGTTGTATCAATAGAAGAAATATCGGTTTTCTTTTCATACTGATCATATGCTTCAAACTTTGCAGAATCTACATTATTAACGCCTCTTGTATTTGTTACAGTGATGTCATCACACTTAACAGTTGTAAGTTTTCTGATATCCTGAACAACAACTGGTAAAGATTTAATAACTTTTCCATCTGCATTTAATACATTGATGTAAGCGCTTCCTGCCTTCACGCCAGTAACTTCTACACCAGTAGATCCCTTGAAATCGCCAGATGACTGAAGATCCTGTTTTGCAAGAAGTAATACACTGTTATCGCTTGATTCAACCTTATACTGAGAAGTTACATCATCTCCATTAGAATTCTTGATGTAAATGAACGCGTATGCAGTATCACCATATGCAAGTTTATTGTTTGTCTTAACTTCATTGTTCCAGTTAACAAGTGTAGCTTTGTCGTTAATGGTATAATTGAAGTCAGATAATGTTGCATCGTCTTCAACTGCTGTAACTGTAATTTTCTTTGTGATCTTACCAGTTTCAGCACCTGTTGTCTGATCATACTTCAATGTGTGATATGTTACTTCCGCAGTAGCAGTATCGCCAGTATTTAATAACACAAGCTTATCACCGTCTGTATAACCTTTGTTTTCAGTAAAGCTGTAATCAACACTTCCCTCACTCTTAGCATCTGAAAGAGTAAATTCTTTAACAACAATATTGTTTTTGTCTAAGAACTGAGCCTTAACAACAGAACCAGCAGATCCCTTAACAATTGTTATTTTATCAAGGGCTACATCAGCAACAACGCCATCTGTAGCAGTAAATTTAACTTCTGTTCCGTCATACTTTACAGAATATTCCTTGGCATCATTCATTTCAGAGAAAGTGTCAATAGTTACAGTCTTCTTGTCAGCAGCAACGCTGATTGCCTTTACAGGATATACAACATTGTTAGCTGTATTTGTAATAGTGATATCCTTCTTATCAAGTTTAGAAGTATCACCAGCGAATGTTGCTACAATCTGTGAAGCCTTCTTCTGAGCAGCGGACTTTAAAATAACATTCTTTACTTCTACATCCTTAGTAGTTTCAGCTGAATCCTTACCAACGGTAATCT
>OGCN01002440.1_pt1 | contig 20236 bp, 11 predicted proteins | sample 1570181 | NCBI WGS metagenome assembly OGCN01 (sample SAMEA4370584, study PRJEB24528) | human gut metagenome | reverse complement strand
TTGCAGAGGATAGGCTTAGACATCATGTAGATATGCCTTGGATGGCAAAGCCTTATTTTTATTCATCGGATATAAGAGGGTTGCATGGGGCGAAACTTTCACCATACCAGAAACGATTTTATGCAAAGCTATATAGGCTGAGAATTGTAGAACAGAAGCGATTTGTGGTTGGTGGAGCAAAGTATACGGAAGAATTGAAAAGGTTTCATCAGCTGCAGGACGAGTACCTGTTACTGGTAAATAATGATATTAGGGATGTTGCGGGACTTGTGAAGTACAGGAGTGAACAGCAGAAAAAGGTGAAGCGGATTGATGACAGGCAACAGGAGATTTATAAGGAAAACGCCAGCAGGAAACGGAAGATTAAGACGGATGAGAAGTACCGGGAATATCAACTGTGGCATGCGGGAGTGCAGGAAGAACTGGACGAACTGAAGCAGGAGAAAAGGGAAATTAAGAGGCAGATACAGCTTGCTGATGACATTATAAAAGAAGATTTGTATACAGTTTATTATGCGGTGTCGGGGAAGGAGGAGATTGTTGCTGACAGGGATGTTGAGATACCGGGGATGGAAGAGCAGGTGGCTTGTAAGGGACTAACAGATGAGGTTGATACGGTGGAAGTGGAAAGAGCGGATGTAGGTGTGATGGCTACAGATGAGGTATCTCGCGATGAGGAAGAGGAAAAGGTAGTTTCGGATGATATGTATGGAGATGATTTAGAATATGCTAGGGAAAACTCATATAATAAAGTTTATTCTGATGTGGCTGTACAGGAATGTAGAGGGGATGATGGCAAAGAAGCATATGAAAGTTATACAGAGGCAGTGTATAGCAGTAAAGCGAAATCTATAGTGAGTATGGATAAACTGCCAGTAGAGACAATTACGGAAAGCAATTCATTTTATTCGTATGAAGAATATATTGTCAGTCCTGATGAAGAAAGAATACAAATAGTAGGCATTAATGGAAATGATGATGTAATGGAAGTATATGAGAAACTAAGTAGTTTCTTTAAGCAAATTGGACACAAAGCTGATTTTGATGAACTATATGAGGAAGCAAAGCGATTAGTAGATGTTGTTAGAAAGAGTGTTGTGGAAGACAAGGCAAATAAAGTAGCAAAGGAGCTTTTGGCATGTGGTCCATATAAGTACCTGAAAACATCGGTGAAAGCAGATGCTTTTAAGTTCGATGTAAGTGATGCCGGTGGTAATTTGAAACTTTTTATGAGTGTGCTGGATAAATTGGGTGTGAAACTTTATGGGGATCAACTGTATGAGGAATATCAGAAAATTTATGATGAGACAGTAAGCAGGAATGAGATGGAACAGGAGAAGCAGTGGAATAAGGGCAGAGGGAGATAGTTCCTCTGTCTATTTCATGAACTATTATGACGTTTTTGGATTACATTATTGAAGAAAAAGAAGAGGTACAAAAAGCAATCCATAGAAAAATAGACATAATTAGTAATACTCTATGTTTCGAGAACTCAAAAGTTCTAATTGTAAATATGAAAGATAGATGATATAATTATTTTTGATAAAAAAGGACTATTTGGCGTGATAAATCGGAGGAAAGAACATGTCAGAAAATCAGGTAAAAATATCATATAAGCCCTTATGGAAACTATTGATTGATAGGGAAATGACAAAAACAGAATTAAGAAAGAGAACGCAAATTGCACCAAGCACATTTACGAAGATGAATAATGATCAGCAGGTATCATTGGATATACTGGCGAGGATATGTTTGGAGCTGAAATGTGGGTTTGATGATATTGTGCAGATTGAGTCCGTAAAAAGGGACAGCTAATCTGTTAGAGTATAGATGGGATATCAGAATACATTGCATATGGAGTGAATCATTTTATGGATATTAATACGGATATAAATATTCTGGGAGGAATGCCTGATTATAATTTAATACGGATATATATTGCTGGTGAGGCAAAGGATAAATCAACAAGTGAAGTGCAATTGCAATACACTAATATAAAGACAGAAAAAGCATTTAAAAGGTTCCGAAAAGCTATTGATAAAAGTATGAATAGCTTTAAGAACGACAAGTTGAAGCGGATGATTCAGATGCTTTGTAATGAGCAGGATTTGGATGAAACTATGTTGCTTATGTTTTTTTGGAATATGTCATTAAATAACGAGTTACTTGCATATTTAAATGAAAAAGTGTATTTCCCTGTTTTGTTTTCAGGAAGAACGATTATTACGGCAGAGGAAGTTTCGGCATGTTTAAAGGAACTAAAGCAAACAGAAGAGGGGCTTAAAGAGTGGTCAGATTCGACTATAGATATTACTGCATCAAAGTATTTGACATTGCTAAAAAAATTCGGACTTCTTGATGGAGCAATAAAGAAAAAAATTATTTATAAAAATTTGAGTGAAAAACAATTTGTACTTTTTTTGTATTGGTTAATGCAGGCGGAAGATACAACGAATTTAGGTGATAGCATTTGGATGAAGTATTCCTTTATGGAGAAAGAATATTTTATTGAGAGGTGTCTACAGCATAAATATACCAAATATATTAATGTCAATTTTAATGGGGATATTTTAAGAGTGGAACCGCTATTGTCGTATGAGGAGATTTGCCATGAGTGTTAGTAAGATAGAAGCTAAAATAAAAGATTTAGAACAGGCTGTACAAGCTTATAACAAAAACAATATCAAGCTAAGTGCTAATGGTGGAAATTCCATACTCTTTATGTGTCCACCAGTAGAAGAAAGCGAATATATAGCAGTTATGAAAAAAACTCTAAACTCAGAAAAGTATATGTTTTTGGATATGAATGATTTGCTTGTAAAATTCGTAGAAGAGAATGCAGATGAAATTAAGATGAAATTTGATTTCTTAAGGAATTCATCTAATCAAATTTTTAAGTTGCCACAAGGTGAAGAAGGCAATGATTTGTTTGGAATGATTATTGAAGAAATTGTGAGTGCATATGATGCTGGTAAAATACCTGTATTAATTCGGGTAGGAGCATTAAATGGTACTGATATAGAGAATATACACATTATGGAGAATAAAACTGTAATGAATGGTAAGAAGCCACTCGTTATTTTGTATCCAGCTGAAAATAAGAATCAAGAGATAATGTTTTTAGGAATACGACCTGCATCAAAATATCGCTGTATGGTTATCGGAGGTAATTAGGATGAAGATAAAAGAAATATTGACCATTGACTTGTCTGAAGATATCACCAATGTAATAGATATGGAGAATATCCAAGAAGAAGAACTGTTAAGCGAAATAGAAAATTATATTGTGACGGATGGCTTAGCAAGTGAATTTGATAAATTAGCAGATGTTTTCTCAGGAAATGTGAAGGAAACTGGAATCTGGTTATCTGGTTTTTATGGATCAGGAAAGTCGTATCTAGGTAAATTATGGGGATATATCTTAAGCAACCCTGTTATCTTAGGTACACCAGCAAGGGAACGTATTCTTCAAAGATTTACTGGAATAAACAATGAGTCGCTTATACGTAATGACATCATGGCATTGGATAGCAAAAACTTTATGGTTATAAAGTTTGATATTGCAAAGCAGAACACTAATCTCGGTATTGCACTCACTATGATGGAGAACTTCTTGAAGACATTGAATATTCCAGAGAATGCATTTGGTATATTACTTTTTCACATGATGATGAATGAAAAATATACAGATGTATTTCAATACATTCAGGATAAAAGTGGCAAGGACTGGAATAATGTTCGTAAAAATTCTTTGAATTATTTTAAAGTAATTAAGGAAATATTTTTAGCTAATGGAAATAATGAATCTGATTTTGAAGCTGTAAGAGATTCAATAGAAAAAGACAGAGAACATTATGGTGCTGCAAAGTTGAAGGAAGAACTTGAATTATTTTTATCAATAAAACCAGATGTAGATATCGTTTTCTTATTTGATGAGGCAAGTGAAGCAATTAATCAGAAGAAGTTTAACCTTCTTGATTTGGAAGGAATTAGTGAGTCTTTTTCTGCCATTAAGGGTCGTGTGTGGACAATGGCCATTGCACAGGAAAAGCTGGATGATGTAATCAATAACACCAATATTAATCGTTCTAATCTGACTAAAATGACGGATAGATTTAAGACTAAGATCCATATTGAAGCTACAGAAGTTGATGTGATTATTAGAAATCGTTTACTGAAGAAAACAGATGCTGGTAAGCAATTACTTGAGGACAATTATACAAGTAATTCTGGAAAAATTACCGATACAGCTATGCTTGTTGGAAATGGTTTGACAAAAACAGATAGTAAAGAAAACTATGCAACATATTATCCATTTTATCAGTATCAATTACAGTTAATGCAGAATTTCTTGTTTGGAAAAAAAGGTTATACATCCACCAATGTTGCTGCGAGAGGAATGATTATTAGTGCATATGATATTTTGAAAAAAGAAATGCAAGAAGAGGATGTATTTTCTACAGCTAATGCATGGAAGATGACAAAGCAGGCTCAACCACAGCCACCTGCCTTACTTGTGAATCGTTATGAAAGTGCACAGAGAGTTTTGGAGGATAAATCTTCTATTATTTCGGGAAGAAGTTTGTTAGAAACAATTCATTTTCTGGAGGATGCAGACAGTGCTCCGGCAACGGTGGGAAATATTATAAAAGCATATATAAGCCAGCCAGATCAGTATTTCCAGTTGGAAAAGGATATCAAAAAAGCACTAGATGATTTGGTTGAAGCTCGCATACTTATTTTGAATGACAACCAATACAGAATCACATCTGATATTGAACAACGACTCTTAGATGAGATGAATGAGTTTGCTGTTCAGTCATTTGTTAGAAAGGGATTCTTAGTTGAATATTATAAGAAAAGCAGTTTTATAAAGTCTGCTGGAAGTATTGTAGATAACGGAATTAAGTATGATGTTTATGTAACAACAGATTTGGATGATGAGTTGACATCGCCGGCAAGAAAGAACCTAAAATTAAAAGTTAAAAGCATTTATTCTATTTCTGACGATAGAAATGCAGATGTTACAGAAATTAAGAATACATATCAGAATCAGCAGGATTTGATTTATCTCATTCCAGATAATAGTCAGTTCTCTGAAATTGACAAGATGATTACTGAAATAAAAAGAATTGAGTTTATTGTAGATAAGTATCAGAGAAACGATATTGAGGAAGCGCCATATATCAGAAGCTTTGCTTCTATTAAGGAAACAAAGGAAGATGCATTAAAAACATTGATTGAAAAATCATTTGTAAATGGAACAATTGTTTATTTGTTTAATGTTTATCTATTAAACGAATCAAATGCAACTACCATGATATCAGATCAGGAGAAAGCATTAGTTAGAAATGTTTATACTAAGAGATTATCGACTCAGTTGAAGGAAGAAACAGCGTTAAAAGTAATTAAAGAGGCGAATGATTCAAAACTTCATTCATATTTTGCAGGAAATGATTTTGAATTTTTTGATGCTAACGGAACTCTTATTGGTGACAAATTAAGAGTAGCAGAAGCGGTTCTTGATTTGATGAAAAATGCATTTGTTGATGGAGCAAGTATTGAAAATAAATTATTAGATCCACCTACCGGTTATATGTATGGAACAGTTGTTTCAACGGTTGCTGCACTTATGCGTGGTGGAAGAATTATTGCGAAATTCAATGGTTCCGAGAAGTTTTCATATAGAGATACAGATGTTGAGAATATCTTCAAGTCCGCGACGAACTTTAGAAAAGCATCCTTCAAGGGCATCAGTAGGTCGTTGACTGCATCACAGAAAAATGAAATAGTTGTTGTTCTTAAAGATTTTGATGTTTCAGACAGAAATGGAAAGAAGATTGATTGGAATACAAATGATTATGATTTAGTATGCGCAATTTCAAAAACTGCAGACGAGTATGCCGGAAAGATTAAAGCATGGAGAGAGGCTAATTCAAAATTTGATTCGTATTATCCAGAAATGAAAGATGTGGAGTCAATACTTACTGGGTTTGTAGCTAATATTAATGACCAAAATTATATTGATAAAGCAGTATATTTTATAGCTAATAAGGATACCTTTGTTGATGCAGTAGAAAAGGTGGAGGTATGTGCGACATTTATTAAGAATAAGCAGACTAATGCTGAGTCGTGGAAAAATTTTGTAAAAGAGGTTAATGATGACCTGGCAAAGGCAGCAAAAAATGTTCAGGTGATTGCGACTGCTACAGCAGAATTTGATGTAGCTTTTTGCCTTGGAATAATGAATAAATATTCAGAATTGCAGAAATTGTATCAGCAGATTCGCGATGAATATTTCAAAAAATACTCAGAAGCTGCTAGTTTGATGACTGAAAAATATAAGACATTGAAGGATAAGGCAATCGCACTTATACAGGAAATAGATGCCTTAGATTTTACTGAGAATGCAATCGCAAAGAGTAAGGCTAATTCTATTCTTCAATTTGCAGAAGGAAGAATATGTGAAACACCTAAGATTACAACTTCTATCAAGGAAGACAATACGAAATTGACATATTCAGAAGTGTTATCTGCAAATGAGATGTTTGCGCAAAAGGAGACAGAAATAAATATTGTTGATGCGCAGTTGGTTAGAGAAAAGGCGGAAGAGCCTGTAGTTCCTACGCTGGTAGCAGACGATACACCTACAGAAGATATATCTCAGCCACAGGTTGTAGTGAATACAATAAAAAGAACTTTGCCTAATGCTGATATTACTGTTGCAGAGTATAAATCTTGGCTGTTGTCGGAAATAAAGACAATGTCTGCAATGAAGGATACTGATAAAGTGACTTTCTAAGGAGGTTTCGGAATGAAATTAGAAGATCATGTTGAGAAAATACGAATTAAGGTTGAAGAGGCTGTAAAGAATACACTAGATAGATGTGGCATTACGATTAATGGGAATAACCATGCACAGCAGAATGTAAATGGTATTAGCATTGGTAATGTTGAGCAATTGGTGCAATCTATTCAATCAGAGAAGTCTGAATGGACAGAATGTTTTGATGAAATTGTTGATGACTATGCGTTTACATTATTTAATCGTTTGGTGTGCATGAAGGTACTTGAAGCTCATGGTTTATATCCAGAAATGATTACTCAAAGACAACAACATTCAGGTAAATCATATGCTCATTATATGTGGTTAGAAAATAATCAGCAGTATAGGGATGATGCATTTGAAGGATTGGGAGAGTTTATTAATTATCAATTCGAGCAACTATCACTAGAATGTGACCTTTTTAATACGACGATTCCTTTGCATATGATTCCAACAGCAACATTCATCAAGGAGATAATTGATTTAATTAATGCTATTGATGAAGATGACCAAATTGAGGAAGAAGTATGGAAGCAAGGCAATATTTTATCTCAGATATATGAAATATATAACAATAGTAAGAAGGCTGCATTAAAGGCAAGTGGCGATAAAGTGGAGTATGATAAGGTACATGTTCAAAGTCAGATTTATACGCCGGAATGGGTGGTTAAATTCTTAGTAGATAATAGTCTGGGTAAGCTGTATCTGGAAATGTATCCGGATTCAGAGATTAAGGATACTCATAAGATAATTGGCGATTTTTCAGAGAATACCCGAGAAATAAAGCCATTGGATGAAGTAAAGGTTATTGATCCATGTGTAGGATCAGGTAACTTCTTACTGTATTGTTTCGATCTGTTTTATGACTTGTATATGGATCAGATTGAAAACTACGGTGCTGATTATAACAGCCGTGAAGTTCCACAGATTATTATTGAAAAAAATCTTCATGGAATTGATCTTGATGAAAGAGCCGTACAGCTTACTAAGGTAGGTCTTTTTATCAAGGCAAAAACAAAGAGAAATTCGGTGGAAATTAATCATTATAATGTTGTAAGTGCTAGCTTCAGACTTCCGGATTATAAGGAAATTGGTAATCTGTTTGACGTACAGTTTTTCTCAAAAGATTTTAGTGACTTGCTACAGGATGTATGGAAGGATTTACAGCAGGCACATAAATTTGGCTCATTGCTTAGAATTGATGAAAAATTTGAAGACAAAAAGAAGGAATTAAAAGCTGAATTAGGAGAGGATCAGCTCTCGTTGTTTACGTATGAGAAGGCAGTTGAGTTTGATTTGTTTGAACAAGGTTTTTATGTGAAATTGAAAGCTGCTGTTGAGCAGTATGTTGTTGATGAGAGAACTCGATTTTATGCTGATGAAACTTCAGATGCAGTTCGATTTCTTGAAGTGATGGCTCAGAAATATGATGTATTAATGTCAAACCCACCATATACAGATTATAATGATTTTGGAGATGCACTTCGAGGTTTTATAAATAATGAGTATAAAAAACCTTTAAATTTGACAACAAACTTATATTCTGCATTTGTAAAAAGGGATTTAGAATTGCTTAATTCAGAAGGATATTTAGCATTAATACATCCAGATACATTTATGTATATTTCTACATTTGAAGATTTGCGGCAGTATTCACTTCGGAATATGACATATCAAATATTTGTTGATTATGGGCTAGATAGAATTAATTTATTTGGAAAGAATATTTTGGTAAATGCAGTATGGTATGTTGCTAAAAAGGCAATTGCTGATACAAATAGCACACTATTTTTGGATATTGCAGATAAACAGCAAGAAAAGTTCAAAAAGGGCTCGTTTGAACTGGCAATTGATAATATTTTTAATAAAGAAACTAATAAAAGGGTATATGGGGTCAATCAGAAAGATTTTTTAAGAGTTTCAGGATTACCTTATATGTATTATGTTTCTGAACAATTGAGAAGCAAATTTTATCTAAATTCAATTGATGATAGTTTTAAGGTTTGCGTAGGATTGCAAACAGGATCTAATGAACAATTTGTTAGAATGTGGTGGGAAATTCAAGAAAAATATAATACACCATATAATGCTAAATGGTATACCTATGCCAAAGGCGGTCCTTACTGTAAATGGTATGGAAACAATTGGGCTGTGGTTAATTGGGAGAATGACGGTGAAGAGATAAAGCATAATTTTGATGAAAAAGGAAAATTGAGAGCTAGACCACAAAATTCGAATTATTACTTAAAAAATGGAATCACATATACCGCAGGTGGTGGAAAAAAAACTACATTTAGACAATTGAAAAATGAATCAATGTTTGATGTAGGTGGGTCGTGTATATTCCCTATAGCCGACGGATATAAGAATATAGAATATTTGCTTGCATTCATGAATTCGCGCTTTGCAGTATTTCTTATCAATTGCTTGAATCCTACAGTTAATACACAGGTAGGCGATTTAAAAAGAATTCCTTTCGTAATACCGTCTGTAGATGTTGAACAGCGAGTAAGTATTTTGGCACAGGAATGTATACAGCACAAAAAAAATATTGATTCAAATTATTTATTTAATGGTTCAGAAAAATCTCCGCTTGTCATTGAAAGTTCTGTGAAAGAAGCAATGAAAAAGTGTATAAGTGATGAACTGCATGAATGGATTTGTATTTTAGAAAACGAAGCATTAATTGATGATGAAATTTGTTCATTATATGAGTTAGATGCAGATGATCTAATTAGATTGGAAGAAAAAACTAAAAAATGTGTTTCTAATTTTCCAATTTACGAGAAAGCTTATAGATTCTATATAGACAAGTATAATCTTAAGAGAGAGCATGATATCGTTAAATACTCAGAAACGGAAATAAAAGAAATAAAAAATAATATATATAATATTTTGTTTCAAAAAAATAATGAGGTTGAAGATTTTTGCATTAATTATGAAATTAATCCAATAACAATTTTATACTTTGTTTCTGAAGATGGTATTTTACCTAAAGTAAAAACTAATCAACTTGCTGAAGAGTGGATGTTTTTTGCAATACGAGATCTATTATCTGCTTCTAATGACGGGATATTAGAAATATCAAATAATCAAAAATATTTTATGGATTTATTGATAGAATATGCAGATGGTATTGGAATATCAAACGCGCAGTTGTTCCAGCTAGAGGAATATCTAGATAAAAAATTGAGTCAATTTTGTAAAGAGGATTTATTTTGTAGATTGATGGATTCAACAAATATGTATATGTTTTTTCCAAAGACGCCTTTTGTTTGGCACTTGTCTTCAGGTATAAATGGTGGTTTTGAGGCTTTGATATCTATATATAAGTGGAATGCTGATTCTTTATATAAGATTAAATCTGAATATATATACAAGCGAAAAGAGAACCTTGAATATAGAAAAACTCAGATTGCTGGAAATGATACAGCGCAGGCACTCGAGGAAAAAGAATTAATTGATAGACAATTAGCTGAAATCGATGATTTTGTAGGCAAAATTGATGAGTTGATTGCATCCGGATATAATCCGACTCTTGATGATGGTGTTGGAAAGAATATTGCTCCTTTGCAGGAAAGGAAAATGTTAAAAGCAGATGTTCTTAATGCTAATCAGTTGAAGAAATATTTAAAGGCGGAATGGTAAATGATAGAAAAATGGTTAAGAAATGAAATTGATAAAAAAATATGCAATAGCAACCGTATAGTCATTCTTGATCAATCTTCGAGATGGAAGTTTTTGGTTGATGCCGCATGTACTGATATCTGCCTTTATTCTACAAAGGACTATAGCAGTAAGTGGCAGCAGAAACAGGATGAATTGTTTTTACGTCATGAAATAGAGAAGAATCATAAGAATGATCAAGTGGTGATATATGTTTCAAGAGAATTGGCAGCAGATTCGTTTTTGATTGAGTATGCTAAAACTGGTGGATGCATCGAACTTGCAACAGAATGGGTTAGAGATGTACTTCTGAAGGAAACATCACTGCAGGTATCGTTAACAGACGATGAGTTATATACAGCTTGTCAGCTTGGAATCTTTAAGGATATTAATTGGTGGAAGAAGGTTGTTCAGAAAATTGAAGGCTTATTATCAATTGAGAATGATATTCTAGATTTCTTCGATAATCCGAACGGTTTTCTTGAATCAAAAACACCAGCGGTTAAGAACTTGTATATACAGGAGTTTTGTAAGCTTTTGCAACAACCAGTTCAAGATAAACCAGCAGATACCTTTGCTAGTGAAATTGCAAGGCATATCTTTACAGGTATATTAGAGGGTAATATTTCTGAAAAAGAGTATGTAATTTATTGCAAGTGGATTGATAGCCGTAATCATGAAAGTTCTTTCAAGAAGTATTTGGGAGAATATCAATTGCCTAGCACAATTGATATTGATAAGGTGAAGGATAACCATTGCTTTGATGTGGTTGATAAGAAGTATTTGACTAAATTTGTGGAGAATATTAACAATGCTAGTGAAGTTAAGAATATCTTGGATAAAATCAAGAAACGACTTAAGTTCAAAAAATCAAATCCGTACATTGCAAAATGGTGGCAGGATATTGCTGATATTATGGATTTTACAGTCGTTTGTAATGATGCTTCTATTGATGGGATAAGTAGGTATTATACAGTAGAGTTCTCGAAAACAGATAGATCAATGAGAAGTATACTTACATACCTAAAAGCAGATATAAACATAGTCAAACCGATTCAAGAATATTATGAGCGTATGAATCAGGATCTGTTAAAGTCTTGGTTTGCTCATTACGGAGAATATCAGGAATCACAAAAGGGATACCTTGTTAATTTGATAAAGAATACTTCTAAAAAGATAGCTATCATAGTTGGCGATGGAGTTCGATATGAAGTGGCAGATAGTGTTGCATCAAGAGTAGCAAGTGATATTTCTGTTGATAAAAAATTTATGTATGCGGGGCTTCCATCTGAAACAGAACATAATATGAGCGCTTTATATACTACTGATGGTGAGATAATTGCAGAGAAGAAGGAACGTGAAAAGAAGCTGTCAGATGAAACCGGAAAAGATATTACATATATGCAGCTTGATGAAGTGAATGGAACAACGGATGGTGAAATTCTCGTATTAACATACAAGGATATTGATGATGCTGGGGAAAAGATGCAGCAAGGCATGCTTCGTTTGGTTGATGAATTTGAAGATATTTTAGTAGAGAAAATACAGTTATTACTTCATTTGGGATATAAAGAGGTTCATTTGGTGACAGACCACGGTTTTGTGCTTACAGGAATTTTGGAGGAATCAGATAAAATACCTACAGATGATATCAGTGGCGGCAAGAAAGTATCAGAACGTTATATTAGATCTGTAGATGAGCAAAGTGGTAGCAAGTATATTTCTATTGAGGAGCATTATGAAAATTATAACTATGTAAATTTTGTAAAAAGTTCAAGACCGTTTGTATCTACTGGAAAGTATGGATATTCTCACGGTGGTTTTACTCCACAAGAAGTTGTTATTCCTAATTTTGTATTTACCTACAATAAGCAAAATCAAATGGATGTTGATATTACAAACAAGAAAGATTTGATTGATATTGCGGGAAATATACTTACTGTTAAATTTTCATCGGGTGAAGCAAAAGATGTTTTATTTTATCAGAGAAAAGTAAGAGTTTTATTATATGTTGGTGATAAGATTGTTGATAAGAGCAGTATTATATCGATAAGTCCGGGAAGTCAAGAAAAGGTTGAGCTTTCACTTGATTCTGCAACAGAAGGTGTAGTAGTTATTATTGACGAAGATACCAAAGATCAATTGGATAAGGCAAAAGTTACAAAGAGCCAGATGAGAGATTTAGGCGGATTATTCTAGGGAGGTGACATTAGTGTCTGATTATATTGATGAAAAAGCATTAGAGGAATTTCGTGGATGCGTAGTTAGAAAAGATTTGGCTCCTTTGATTAAAGGCGGTGCTAATGTACCTGCGTTTGTTTTGGAATATCTTCTTGCAAATACTTGTAGTACAGATGATGAAGATAAAATCCGTGAGGGTATTGAGAATGTAAAAAATGTTCTTAGGGAGCACTATGTAAATCCTGAAGAGAGTACCCTGATTCAGTCAAAATTAAAGGAACACGGTAAATATAAAATAATCGATAAAATTTCTGTTGAATTAGATCCACAGAGGGATTGCTATTGGGCAAATATTGTTAATAGCAATATTAAAAAGGCGAATATTAGTGACCAGCTTGTGCGAAGTCATGAAAAGTTATTACTTGGTGGAATATGGGCAATTATCGACATGGAATATGATCCAATGATTACAGTAGGCAGTAAGGTATATCCTTTCTTAGTAAATGATATAAAGCCGATACAGCTTTCCAATTTCAATATGGAGCGTATTGCAGAAAAAAGAAAAGGGTTCTCTAAGGAAGAGTGGAAAAAACTTCTTCTTAGAAGTGCTGGATATGAACCTGATAGTGAAGGCTTGGATGAAAGAATTCAGGATTTGTTATTATTGCGTTTGATACCACTCGTTGAGGCTAACTTTAATATGGTTGAGTTGGGACCGCGTTCTTCTGGTAAATCATATATATACAAAGAAGTTACGCCATATGCATTGCTTATGTCTGGTGGACAGGGAACAGTTGCAAAGTTATTTGTGAATAATACAACTGGACGAGTTGGTTCTGTTGGAGAGTGGGATGCAATCTGCTTTGATGAGAGTACAGACCATCTGTTTAAGGATAGTGATGCTGTTCCCCTTATGAAGGATTATATGGAATCAGGATCATTTTCTAGAGGTGGAAAGGGAGGAGAAATCTCAGGTAATGCATCTATAATTTATAATGGAAATATCAATCAGCCTGTAGAAACTGTACTACAGAATTCACATCTGTTTAGTCCGATGTCATCGGAGGTAAACAATGATACAGCATTCTTAGATCGTATAAATGCGTACCTTCCAGGGTGGGAAATCAAAAAGTTTGCTCCTTCAAACTTTACAACTCATTTTGGATTCAGTACAGATTTCTTTTCTGAATTATTAAAAGGTCTGCGTAAGGATACATATTATGAAGTAGTTGATGAGTTCTTTTCTTTAGGAAGTCATTTGAAACAAAGAGACGCAAAATCTGTTAGAAGAATTGTGTCAGGATACATTAAGCTTCTTCATCCAGATGGTAACTTTACCAAGGAAGATGTTGAAGAATATCTGAAGATTGCATTGGAGATGCGTCGTAGAGTTAAAGAACAATTAAAGCGTATCGGCGGAATGGAATTCTGGGATACAAATTTTTCTTATATTGATAAAGAAACACAGGAAGAAATATTTGTGTCATTGCCGGAAGAAAAGAGTAGTGCTCTGATAGAAAATGTTTCATTAGCACCAGGAGTATGTTATTCAGCGACTGGTGATGGTGATCATGTCGGAATTATTCGTATTGAGGTAGTTGTAGTACCTGGTAATGGAAAGATTACAATAACTGGAACCACAAGTAATGCAATTAAGGAAGATGTAAAGAATACAGTTAACTATATTAAGGCTAACGAGAAAACAATATTAGATGAAAGACATTCATTGAAGGAAACAGACCTTAATATTCAGGTTACTAATGTCCTTGGCAATAATACAACAGCGGGGATTGGTGGTGCAATTTATGTAGGTATACTTTCCGCACTGTATAAGAAAAACTTAAAAGCTGGACTTGCTGTTATCGGTAATGTCACAATTGGTGGCGCTGTAGAGAGAGTTGTTCAGTTTGCAGATAAAGTAAGTTCACTTGCTGATAATGGTGCAAAGATGGTAATTGTACCTATGGATAATATTTCTGAAATAGCAACAATACCTACTACGGTACTTAGCAAGTGTGATGTTCCATTTTACAATAATGCGCAAGTATTGTTGCAGAAAGCGATGGTGTAAGAGTGCAGTATTGGAGGGGTAATTATGGATTGGACAAAATTTAATAATCATGGAGAATCCTCCAATCATGCATTTGAAGTAATGTGCAATATGCTGTTTGAATGTTGGATGAAGAAAGAATACAAAGATAACATTTCTCATTTTGCCTTTGTAAATGGAAGCGGTGGAGATGGCGGTGTAGAAGCATATGGACTTTTAACATCAGGTGATGTTATTGGTGTTCAATCAAAGTGGTTTCCACAGAAAATGGAAGCTTCTCAATTTACACAAATTGAGAATTCATTTTATACAGCAATTAAAGTTCGTCCGGAATTAAAACGGTATATTGTTTGTGTCCCTAGAGATTTGACATCAAAGAGAATGGTAAAAAATAATCAAGTTGCTAAGGATACAGAAGAATCAAAATGGATAAATCTATGTGAGAAAATTAATAAAGAATACCCGGATATTGTAATTGAATTATGGGATGAGACATGCATACAAGAAAAATTATGTATGCCAGAAACGCAGGGGTGTTACAAGTATTGGTTTGAAACCTCAGAGGTGTTTGAAACAGAGATTTTGACATCTTATCAAAAGGCAATCAATAGTTGGGCAAAAACAAAGTACATACCTGATTTGTATTCGACGGGTTATATTCACGACAAACTTTCATATTTTACTGGTGGTTTCGAAGCGACAAAGAAAAAATATGATATGACGCAGACTATTTATGCTACAGTTCAGAAACTGAAAAAGGCTTATGAAGATATATTGAGATTGAAATTTCCAGAAAAAGAAAAAGACCTTATTGAAAAGATAAAAGCAGATATTTCTATCCTCGGAGATTGGTTATGTACTATAAAAGAGCTTGGTTCATTAGTTGTAACGGGTACAGGTATAGAAATGAGCGATATCCAAAAGAAATTCGAACTAAATTGTGAAGTGTCAGATTTAAGAGAAAGTTCGCTACATTTTAGTTATTATTCGCATTTTCATGCAGCAGAAAATATTTTGGAAAATATTGTAGACGATTTTGAACAATATCTGTGTTGTGTGGTTACTGCCGGTGCTAATAAAATTATTTTTCTCGGTAATCAGGGGACGGGAAAGACGGCAGGAATTGTTAGTGAGATTAATTTGATGCTCCAGGGTAAAACATATCTTCCAATATTAGTGCAAGCAAAGGATTATAGGAAAGGTGATAGTTGGTTATCTATTTTGACAAGAACTATAGGTCTATCGACGACATGGAGTGAATTAGAGTTGTTTCAAGCTTTAGAAAATGCAGCCTTGCTGAGAAATAGATATTTGAATGAAAGTTGTGATATTGTAGTTCAACCTAAATGCTTAATATGTGTAGACGGAATAGATGAAGCTTCTTCATGGAGCTTTTGGAAGGAACGAATAGAGGAAACGCAAGTCTATGAAGGTATTTTTCCAAATGTAAAATTTGTTTTTTTATCAAGACCATATGTATTTCCTAGATATTATGATTTGGATTACCGAGAATGTTTTTATACATTACCAAGTAGTGGAGATGTGTCTGTAAATGAATTATTTGATAATTATATAGCATTTTATAAGATTGATATATGTGGTAATTATTGGATAAAAGGAATATTACGTACACCTATGTCACTTAAATTATTTTGCGATTTATATGGCAATAGTAGAGTGGGGAATTTAGATAAAAACTCATTAGTTATTACTAGGTTGTTTCAGAAGAAAATTGACTCTGTAGAAGAGTCTTATAGAAAGCAAGAAAAAGAAACAAAACAACAAAGTATGATAAAAACAGTATTGGTTACTGTGGCTACATTGCTAACCAATAAAAAAGAAGTGACTTTTGAGGATATTCTTAATGAGAGTAAGGAACCCATAAAAAGTCATCTGGAGGATTTGTTATTTTTTATTGAAAATGAAGGATTCATATATTCACATCAAATTTGTAAAGATGAGTTTAGTGTGCCAGAGACTGTATATTCACGGGGAATGCAACCTGCATTCGACTACCTTATAGGTAGAAAAATATATGATGTAATTAAGAACGGAAATAATATTGATATTGAGTATACGAATGGTATATATCAGATGCTTTCACTAATAGCAATAGAGGAAGATGAAAAATTAATTTCAGAATATTCGAATATTAAATTAGAAGAATCTGTATTATTTGACTTGATATGTTATACATTGGCCAATACATCTGCTGGAATCGCATCTAAGTATCGTGATTATGTTAAACAATTAATGCAATATTCTGAGGCTGAGTTTAGAGAAATTGCTAACAATATTATTATTCCTGTAAGCAAAGTTGATAACCATCCTTTGGGTGGAAATTTACTTGATGAGTTCCTAAGAAGTTTTGATAAACCAGCTCAAAGAGATATATGGTGGTCGATTCCAACATATTTACGTAATAATTATAATGCTAGTTGGAGAACATATTCAGAGATCGATACCTCTATGATTGTGTTATCTGATGAAGAGCATTACATGGGAGCACCATTAATTTTGGTATGGAGGTTATCTTCTGTAGATAATGACATTCGGCATGATTGTAGACTTAAACTAACAGAGTGGGGAATCAATAATCCCAAAAAGTATTTAGATTTATTGCTATATTGTGCAGATATCAACGATGAACAGATTGTAGAAGATATATTTGCAATAGCATATGGAATTGCGCTTGGAAAGTTTGTCCAGAAAGAATATCTTGAGAAATTATCATCTTGGATAGTTGAGAATGTTTATTCAGAAGAAGGTCTTTTTAAGTATGAAAATTCTGCAATTAGGTATTATTGCAAAGGCATTGTTAAGATTGCAATATCAAAAGGACTATGTGACGCAGAATGTGAAAATAGAATATCAGAGAAATATATCAGAAAAAGTTCATTTATGCCAGCGTATAAGGACTCTTTTAATTCAAAAAGACTTTCTGGATATGGTCCAATAGATTATGATTTGGCGCGATATGTACTATGTGATCATTTGGACAGGTTCTTTTGTAGTGACTATAAAACTCGCGAATACTTGAAGGAAACAGCAGACTTTATCGAGCAATACAAGAAGGAATATGATGTTGATACGCTTGAGCCGGAAGGGTTAATTATCTCAATTGCATATCAGTATTTATTGAATCAAGGCTGGGATAAAAAGACTTTTTGGGAATGTGAAGATAAGAATAATTTGGGTATTGATATATGTATACGTCATACGCATTCGCCATCTACGCATGGTGCAATGTCTCGAGTAATGACGGTGGCTGAAAAATACGTTTGGTGCGTGAAGCATCGTATGGAAGCTGCATTTGCAAGCCAAATGAAATATAGCGATTATTGCCAAGGTGCTAGATATATAAGTGATTATTATGAAATAAATGATTTCACCAATACATATCAGGATTATGTTAATTCTAGACATATTGGGAAAGAAGATGAATGGCTTCATACGGATCAAATGGTTGTAACTCCATACGAAGAATTCTCTATTGAGAACATTGAGAAATGGATGAAACAGGCTGATGTTCCTGATTTTGCAGCTTGGTTTGATAGAAAAACGGATACGGAAATATTATATGCATTTACAAATATTGTTAATGAATTATTAGGAATAGAGGAAGCGGTATGGATTTCTTCAGGAATTGTAAAAAGAGATGGATTTCAAAAATTCATTGAAGCATTAGATGTATATGCAGAAGATAGGGCAGAATTATTAAATGTATCAGACTTTCATTCATATATTGAAACAAGTGGCTTCTATACACCGCAAGAAATATGTGCGGTTCAAACTGCAAAAGAGACTAATGATATTATAAATATTGGTGAACAGGAAAATAATGTTCAAGTATATAAACTTATTACTACATGTCTATCCGCACATAATGAAGATACAGAAATGAGTTTTTACTTACCAAGTGGAATTGCAAGAAAGATAACAGGCATAACATACGGAGATGGGTATGAGTATGTAAATGAAAATAACGAAGTAATATACAAATTTTCTGATGTAGGCAAGAATTGGAAAAATCAACAAGTGTGCTTACAAGTCAACACTTCTATACTGGAGTCTGCGTTAAAAGAAAATAGCTATAAGTTGTTTTGGGTGTTTAGGGTATATCGTAGTCCTTCTAATAAAGCCTATGAGTTATATGGTAATCAAATATGCCATGATACAGATAGGAGTTTTGTGGTTTGGTTTGATGAAGAAGAATGTAAATATATTGAATTAAAAGAAATCAAACCTATAAGACCCAACACATATGATGATTATGAATTAAACATCAAAATATTATATGGCGACGCAGAAGACTAAGTTTAAATGAGGAGATGTAGAACAATGTTATTTATATGCTACCCCAAATGTGCAACTTGCCAGAAAGCTAAAAAATGGTTGGATGAGCATAATATAGAATATACTGAGCGTCATATTGTAGATGCTAATTCTACTTATGATGAATTGAAAGAATGGCATGGCAAGAGCGAACTTCCGCTCAAGAAGTTCTTTAATACTAGTGGAATTCTTTATAAAGAAATACAGCTAAAGGACAAAATTCCTACAATGAGTGAAGAGGAACAGTTACAGTTATTAGCTACGAATGGTATGTTGGTAAAACGACCATTAGTTGTAAATAGCAATACTGTTATTGTTGGATTTAAGGAAGCAGAGTGGAATGAAAAACTAAATGGACACATAGAATAATCGAACATTCGAAGAGAGTTTCAAACGGATTTCTTGATTTAGCAGATAAGGTAACTATGTTAGATTGTCCGTTGAGATGATAGTAGGTTTAGCTTATTGCAAACTTTAATTAGTCCAAGATTAGTCCAAGATTAGCTCAAGATTAGTCCAAGGCGGAAAGAAAGTAATATGATATATACAGATCAGCAACTGATTGAGAAAATACGAAAAATGATAATTGACTTTGAAGATGAAGTTGTCGAATTCAAGGAAGCTCGTACAAATTATTCATTCAAAGATATTGGGAAATATTTTTCGGCATTAGGAAATGAGGCAAATATACGTGGTTTTAAAGAGGCTTGGCTTATCTTTGGAGTGACAAATAAAAAAGAAATAGTGGGTACGGCCTATCGTCAGGATGGAAACCTTCAGAATCTAAAAAAAGAGATTGTTGGTGGTACAAATGAAAGAGCTACCTTTATGGAAATTTATGAAGTGAATATGGATGGACATCGTATAGTAGCTTTTCAGATACCACCGGCAACGAGAGGAATTCCTAGAACTTGGAATGGTGCGGCGTATGCGAGGGAAGATGAGAATTATAAGTCCTCTGCCAATGGACAAGGTGGACTTAATAAGAAGCGCTGATTGTCAAGGTAGTTGTCAGTAAAAATATATATTTTTTGTTCTTCCAGGTTATCAGGTACAGAATCCGGTCTGATTACCATCATTTTGAATGAATAGATTTTTACGAAGCAGCCATCTGCTCATCAGTTTCTTCGGATTGTTCGTGTACCTTATCCGGGTTCAGATATACAGTATCCGGAAGA
>OGCN01002423.1_pt1 | contig 20349 bp, 18 predicted proteins | sample 1570181 | NCBI WGS metagenome assembly OGCN01 (sample SAMEA4370584, study PRJEB24528) | human gut metagenome | reverse complement strand
GCATAGTCAGTGATATCTTTGAGATAAATGTGTCAACCAATATTGACAATATCAGATGTACACATAGTACGCATTATGGAATGGCAGCATTATATGTAAAGCAAGCAGTAGAAGCAGGGTATTGCTGCATGGTATATACAAATTCAAGCCCAGCGCTTCCGGTATTTGGAGGAAAAACAACATTTCTTGGGGCAGCACCATTTGCAGCAGGAATGGCAGGAGGATATGAAAGTCCGGCATATGTGTTAGATATGGCAATGACTAAAACTGCAAGGGGAAAAATTCGTGTAGCAATGATCAATAATGAACCAATTGCAGAAGGGTTAGCGTTAGATAGTGATGGAAATCCGACGACGGATGCAAAAAAAGCATTTGAAGGTGTATGCCTTCCATTTGGTGGACCAAAAGGAGCGGGGCTTGCAATGTTGATGGACATGTTAGCAGGAATGTATACAGGTTCTAATTATGCAGGCGATGTAAGCAGTTTGTATTATCGATTTGATGAACCGCAGAATCTTGGACATATGATTTTTATTATGAAAGCGGATATGTTTATGAGTATAGATGAATATAAAAAACGTATGGATGTTTATTATAAAAGATTAAAGGAACTGCCAAAAGCAGCAGGAGTAAAAGAAATTCTTATGCCGGGAGAACCAGAAGATAGGAAAACACAGGCGAGTTTGAAAGATGGAATTTTGATCAGTGGAAATATTCAGGAAAGTCTTTATCTTGAATGCATCAAACGAAATGTAGAATATAATGACATTTTAGGAGAAATGAAGATTGACACAGAACATAATGCAGGAGATATTGTATTTGAAAAATAAAAATTATGTGAAAAATAAAAATTATGTGGGAGATTCCCCACATAATTTATCAAAGTGATCAGAAACAAATTGAATGAAATGAGAAATGATAGGGTTTTGTATGGAAGATTCATCATATACCATCCATGAGTTTCGACAAAATTTTGAACCATCAAGAAATTCAAGTGGCATAGAATATAATCCATCAGAACAATTATAGTATCGTTTGTCAGAAAAAATTCCGTAACCAAGATTTTTTTTGATCAGTTGAATGCATGCTTCTCCAGTATTTACACGAAAACGAATATTTGGTGGAGTTGAAAAACGTTCTTGCCACCAGCGTTTAGAGGCTTTTACAATAGAATTTTCTTTGATATATGCAATTTGAGGAAGATTTGGAAGAGAAGAAAGGATGATCGGATTTTTAGAAATAATATAAATCTGATCTTTAGATAGCAGTTGTTTTTTCAAAAACGTATCACAATCTCCACGGATAAAACTTACATCTAACGCTTGATTTTCTAAATTTTTTAATAATTCGTGACTTAAATCTGTATGTAAATCAATTTTTACATTTGGATAAATTGAAGAAAAATGTTCAATCAATGTTGGAATCACGAAATGAACAAACGAATTTGGTGCTCCAAGACGAAGTGTGCCACATAAATTTCCATGAGATTGAGAAATCGTAGTTTTGATAAGATTAATAGATTTTATAATCTCATCAGCTTTTCGAGCGGCATATTCACCTTCAGGTGTAAAAGATACACCTTTATTTGTACGGATGATCAAAACAGCACCTAATTCAGTTTCTATTTGCTGAAGGCGGCGGGTAAGCGTAGGTTGTGTGATATATAACAGATCCGCAGCTTTGGTAATATTTTTTGTTTTATAAAGTGTGGAAAGTATATTCCAGTCGAAATCTCGCATATCATGACCTCATTTCTAAAATTATTGTAATAAATAAAAATTTAAATATATTGTAACTGTGTGATATGTAAAAAAGCAAGAAGAATAGGAAGGAAATATGAAAAAAATAGCATTTGTAAATATTACACCAAATTGTATTGGCCCAATGATAAATGCATTAAAAAAATTTGGAATGATAAAACTAATCCAATATATGGACAGTACAATTCAAGATGAAATTGCAAGGGACGGATATATTACAGACCGTTGTATGGGAAAAATGTTAACAATGATATCAAATGCGTGTAAAGATCAAGTAGATGGTATTGTTGTAACGTGTACAATGTTTTCAAAATATGTGAAAATATTTAATGAATTATTTTCAATTCCAATTATAGCGGCAGATGTAGCAATGATGGAAAAAGCATCAAAGAAAGGGGGAAAATATGCACTTCTTTGCACATTCCACGGAACAAAAGAAGCATCTACGACGCATTTGAAGAAGTATTGTGAGATGTCAGGAAAAGAATATTTTATTGATACGTATGTATTGGAAGATGCATATGAGCAGGCACAGAAGGGAAATCTGAAAAAACATAATGAGATTATCAAGAACAAAATAGAATTAATTGATAAAGAATATGACAATATTGTCTTAGCACAAATGTCAATGGCAGATGCAGCAGATTTGGCAAAAATATCGCATGCACAAATTTATACAAGTCCAGAATCAGCATTAGAAACAATACAGGAACTAACGGGAAAAAAGATTCTTGGATGTATTGCAGATGACTTTACAGGAGCAAGTGATGCGGCTTCTTTTTTAGCAAAAAAAGGAGTAAAAACAATACTTTATAATGGAATTTCAAAAGAAGATGTGCAAATAGAAGATGTACAGGCAATTGTGATTGCATTAAAAACAAGGACAAAGGAAAAAAATAAAGCAGTAAAAGAATCTCTTGATGCAGCAAAGTGGCTTATAGATCATGGAGCAAGGCAGCTTTATGTGAAATATTGTTCTACGTTTGATTCTACAAAAGAAGGAAATATTGGACCGATCATGGATGCATTACTGGAAGAATATAAAGAATCATATTCCATTTTATGCCCATCATTACCAATTAATGGAAGAACAGTAGAGCAAGGAAGATTGTATGTTAATGGAACTCCACTTGATGAAAGTTCAATGAAGGATCATCCACTCACACCGATGAGAGATTGTAAAATTAAAAATCTCATGGAAGCGCAGAGTAAATATTTATGTTTAAATCTTTATGATATCACATCAAAAGAAAAAGAAAAAATAGAACAATGGAAGCAAAAAGAGGAACATTTTTATGTGATTCCGGATTATAAAGATGCGAAAGATGCAAAGAAAATAGTAGAAATGTTTGGAGAGTTGCCAATTTTATCAGGAGGATCTGGACTTCTTGAATATCTTGCGAATAAATATGATCAACAATCGAATGACAAAGAACAAGGCAATGAAAAAGCAAGCGGGAGAGCCTTGCTTTTGGCAGGAAGTTGTTCTATGGCAACAAGAAAACAAATTGAATATATGAGAAGAAAACAACTGTTGATGATGAAAGTTGATCCGCTAAAACTTCTTTCTGGAAAACAAAATGTCAATGAATTATGGAAGTTTATTGAGAATACTTCACAAAATGTTTTAATCTATAGTTCAGATACTCCAGAAAATGTAAAACAGGCACAAACAATCGGAAAAGAAAAAGCAGCAGAAATTTTAGAAACGACGATGGCAGAACTTGCAAAACGGGCGATAAAAAATGGAATTACAAGAATTGTGATTGCAGGGGGAGAAACATCAGGAGCGGTGACGAAAGCTTTAGAATATGATTCGTATCGAATTGGTAAAAGTGTAGAACCAGGAGTTCCAATTATGATCCCTGAGAAAAATACAAATCTTCGATTAATATTAAAATCCGGAAATTTTGGAAAAGAAGATTTTATGGAAAAGGCAATTGAAATGACAGGAAGGCAGGATGAAAAATGAAGCAACTAGAAGAAAAATTAGAACAAGCGATATGGATCGCACATAGTTTGTTTGAAAGAAAAAAAACAGCAGGATCCACAGCGAATATGAGCTTTCGTGATGGAGATAAGATCTATGTGACAGGAAGCGGAACTTGCTTTGGAATGTTAACAAAAGACGATTTTTCAGTTATTGATCTGGAAGGAAATCATTTAGAAGGCAGAAAACCAAGTAAGGAATATCCACTGCATCTATCTATTTATCAGCAGCGAAGTGAAATAGGCGCAGTTATTCATACACATAGCTTTTATTCTACAATATGGTCATGTCTAAAACATGAAAAGGAAGAAGATTGTATTCCTGAATATACACCATATTTAAAAATGAAACTGGGAACTATTGGATTAATTCCATATGAAAAACCAGGAAGTGAAGCATTGTTTAAAGCATTTAAAGAAAGAATAAAAAAAAGTGATGGATATTTATTAAAAAATCATGGACCAGTTGTATGTGGTAAAGATTTAAACAATACATTTTTTGCATTAGAAGAATTAGAAGAAAGTGCAAGAGTTGCATGGGAATTAAGAGATATGTGTGTAGAAAAGATAAAAAGTTAGAATATTATTAATATAAAAATAATAGCATAATGTTAAGAATAAAAAGACCGCTCAAATTAATGAGCGGTTACTTTTCTGAAAAGAGAGGATTAAAAAATATATATGAAAAACTATGTCTTAAGTATAGCAGAATCTCCTTTTCATTCAATATACAAAGTATGAACAATTCTAAAGAAAGTATAAACAGTTCTAAAATGTTTCGGATAAATATAAACAAGTCTTTTTTAATCAGATGAATGGTTTTGATCCTTCGGTTCTCAGAAAATTCCAGAAACTCAAACAGGAATTAAAAAATAAAAAAATAGAATACCAACATATAAAATCAATATTTTCAACAGATCCATCCGGCATTTTATAATAAAAATAAAAACGGAAGGGATGATATGAATCAATGTTAGTCTATGATTTTGCAGATCGAAAGGATAAAACACTCTATGAATTTCTCTATAATTCTTTAAAGAGAGATATCTTAAATGGCCGTCTTGCACAAGGCTCAAAGCTTCCTTCCAAACGTGCGTTGGCAAAGGATAATCAGATCAGTGTACGGACAGTTATGAATGCTTATGAGCAGCTTTTGGCAGAAGGATTTATCGTTTCGGAAGAAAAAAGAGGATATTTTGTTGCGAAGGTTTACGAAGATGATATAAGATCGATCAAAAGAATGAAGAAAGCAAAAGAAGAGAAGCAAAAGGATTATGTGGTAGATTTTACGGCACATAAGCTGGTATGCGACAAATTCCCAGTTTCCATGTGGAAGAAGATCATGAGAGAAGTATTGACCGATTACGATACAGAATTGATTGAAAAAGCAGATTACCGAGGGATCAGGAAACTTCGAAGAGCAATTGCAGACTATCTTTATCGAAGCAGAGGGATGAATGTGGATGAAGAATGTGTTGTGATCGGAGCTGGAATTGAATATTTATTCGGAAGATTATATAAAATTTTTCCAAAAGATTCCATATATGCCATGGAAAATCCAGGATATCAAAGAATCCGGCATATTTATGAGGATTATTCTTTAAAATGGAAATGCATTGCGATGGATGAGGAAGGAATTAAGATCAGAGATTTAGAAGAAAGTAATGCAAAGATCATCCATACATCACCAGAACATCATTTCCCATTGGGAATTACGATGTCAAAAAAGCGTAGAGAAGAGTTACTAAAATGGGCAAACGAAGAACCAGATCGTTATATTATAGAGGATGATTATGACTGTGAATACCGCTATGATGCCAGATTAGCCCCTGCAATTCAATGTGGTGACGAGACAGGAAGAGTGATTTATATCAATTCATTCAGCAAAAGCCTTGCACCATCCATTCGAATCAGTTATATGGTACTTCCGAAAGAATTAATGGAAAAATACAAAAAAATCGCAAGTGTTTACTCTAATTCCGTATGCAGCTGCGACCAATATGCCTTGGCAAAATTCCTCGATGCAGGATATTTTGAACGGCATATGCGCAGGATGAAAAAATACTGTCAGGAACAGGGAAACCGTCTGTTGAAAGCCCTAAAACAATCAGAGATTTTCTCAAAAGCAGAGATCTATGGAGGAAAAAGCGGAACACATTTTCTGGTAAAATTAGATACCAGAATCAGTGATAAGCAGCTGGTAGAAGAGGCAAAGAAACAAAAAGTTAAGATTCGGTGTCTGTCTAAATACTGCAGAGAAGACAAGGAATCTTACAGGCATACACTGGTTTTCCGCTATACAGATGCAAGTGATGAAGAAATCAAAGAAGCCATCCATCGTTTAGAAAAGACTCTTAAGAAAAATTCATCTGATACCCAGATTTAAAATTGTTTTGGTCATTTGATAAAAGGAGATATGTTGTTAAGATAAGACCATCAAATGAAACAGCAAAAGAAAACAAGAAACGAAAGGATGGAAAAAACAATGGCAACAACATACTACTTTTTACCAACAAGAAACTTATTTGGAGAAGATTCCGTACAGGAAGCAGGAACATTATTACAAAGCTTAGGCGGACAAAAAGCAATGATCGTTACAGATTCATTTCTTGCAACAAGCGGAATGGCAGAAGATATTCAGAAGATTTTAACAGATGCAGGCGTTGAAAGCGTAATCTTCGGTGGGGCAGAGCCAAACCCAAAGGATACAAACGTTGAAGATGGATTAAAAGTATTCAACGAAAATGAATGTGATTCCATCATTTCATTAGGTGGTGGTTCATCCCATGACTGTGCAAAAGCAATCGCATTAGTCGCATCCAACGGTGGAAACATCAGAGATTACGAAGGAGTTGATAAATCCACAAATCCTTTATGTCCAATGATCGCGATCAACACAACAGCAGGTACAGCATCAGAGATCACACGTTTCTGCATCATCACAGACACAAGCCGTCACGTAAAAATGGCAATCGTAGACTGGAGAGTTACACCACAGATCGCGATCAACGATCCAAAATTAATGGTAGGAATGCCACCATCATTAACAGCAGCAACAGGAATGGATGCTTTAACACATGCAATTGAAGCTTATGTATCCACAGATGCCAACCCACTGACAGACGCAGCCGCACAGATGGCGATCACAATGATCACACAGTACCTTCCAAAAGCGGTTGCCAACGGAACATATATGAAAGCCCGTGACAAGATGGCATACGGACAGTACTTAGCAGGAATCGCATTCAACAACGCATCCTTAGGATATGTACACGCAATGGCTCATCAGTTAGGAGGATTTTACAACCTTCCACATGGTGTATGCAACGCGATCTTATTACCACACGTAGAAGAATTTAACTTAATCGGAAATGCAAACCGATTCAGAGATATCGCCAAAGCCATGGGAGAAAACATCGACGGACTTTCCACAATGGAAGCCGCAAGAAAAGCCATCGCAGCCATCAGACAGGTAGGAATCCCACAGAACTTAAGAAGCTTAGGAGTTAAGGAAGAAGACTTCGAGATCATGGCAGAAAACGCAATGAAAGATGTTTGCCAGGTTACGAATCCACGTAAGGCTACGAAAGAACAGATTGTGGAGATTTTCAGAGCAGCGTTCTAAATTGTAATTTGAAGGTAGTCGTTCATTTTGTATATGAGAAAAACGAAATAATCGAATAAAGGATCCAGACCAGAAATTTATGCACGCCGTTTTGAACGGTCGCTGATTCGCGAACTTTCCTTCGGTAACTCGCGTTCCAAGGTACTCAAACCAGTATTCTTTGACGCTCAAACAACCGACCAAGTTCGCTGCGAACCGTTCAAAATGACGGCAAAATTTCAATGGTTCTGGATCCTTTATCCTATTATTTCGTTTTTCTCATATACAATTACACGACTCCCATTCAAATTCCATATAACGAAATGGAATACCATCATACTTTTTGTCAATTTTATTTTTCAATAAGCCATGCATTATAATAAAACCATAAAGAAAAACAAGCCAACGGAAACGGAGTTTTAACAGGAGGAATTATGGAGAATATCAAAAGAGCACAGGAAGAGTTCAAAGAACTTATTGAAAGTGAATACGCACGAATCGATAAGATGAAACAGGCAGAGGAAGCAACAGATTTTAGCAAAAAAGAAAAAATCATTGTTGGTATCCTTCCAGGAGATGGAATCGGGCCGATCATTATGGAACAGGCAGTTCGTGTTGTAAAAGAACTTGTCAAAGATGAGATCGAAGCAGGAAAGATCGAACTTCGAGAAATCGAAGGAATGACAATTGAAAACCGTGTTGCAAAAATGGAAAGTCTTCCATCTGATGTATTCGAAGAGATTAAAAAATGTGATGTTCTTGTCAAAGGACCAATGGTTACACCAAGAGCTGGTGATGGACTTCCAAACCTTGTAAGTGCCAACAGCTTATTAAGAAGAGGACTTGAATTATTTGCAGCAGTTCGTCCGATCAAGATCAAAGACAAAGGAATTGACTGGACATTCTTCCGTGAGAATATCGAAGGAGAATACATCCTTGGAAACCGCGGAATTCAGGTAAATGATGATCTTGCGATCGACTTTAAAGTTCAGACAAAACAGGGAACAGAAAGAATTGCAAGAGCAGCATTTGAATTTGCAAGAAAGAACGGAAAGAAAAATGTAACAATCGTTACAAAAGCAAACATCGTAAAACTGGTTGATGGAAACTTTATCAAAGTTGTTCGTGAAGTTGGAAAAGAATATCCAGAGATTGAGATTCAGGAACGTTTAGTTGATGCAATGTGTGCAAAAATGTTAGATCCTGAATTTAACAAAGGAATCGAAGTTGTTGTTCTTCCAAACCTTTACGGAGATATCGTAACAGACGTTGCAGCAGAACATCAGGGTGGTTTAGGAACAGCATCATCTTCTAACATTGGTAACAAATATGCATTATTTGAAGCAATCCATGGAACAGCACCATATCTGATGAGCCACGGAAGAGGACATTATGCAGATCCAAGCAGCCTGATCCGTGCCATGGGACAGATGTTACAGCACATCGGATTTGGAGACCGCAATGACATCCTTGAAAAAGCAATGGATATCTGCACGATCGAAGAAAGAAAAGTTGTATTAACAACATTTACAGAAGATGCAAGTACAAAAGAATTCACTGATTATCTGTTAGAAACAATTCAGAAAATCAAAGAAGCATAAATCAAAGATCAGGAGGATAGGAATCGTGGAAATTAAGAAACCAGCGATCGCAGGAACATTAGAATCCAGTGATGCAATGGTCACAGTTATGCCGGCATCACAGGGTGAAGGAATTGAATTTGAATTAGACAGTGTTGTCATCCATCAGTTTGGAAGACAGATCAAGAAAGTGGTTATGGAAACACTTGACCGCCTTGATGTCAAAGATATCAAGATCAAAGTGGTAGATAAAGGAGCCTTAGATTGCACATTAAAAGCAAGAGTTGAATGTGCAGTATACCGTTCATGCGGACAGACAGATCATTTACCATGGGGAGGTGCGATTAAATAATGAATCCAAACAAGAAAAGATTAAGAAGAACAATGATGTTCTTAAACTGTCAGAAACCAGGATTAATTAAAGATCCATATGTATATAAACCAGACTCTATCATGTTAGACCTTGAAGATGCAGTTGCAGAAGGAGAAAAAGATGCAGCAAGATATTCTTTATATCATGCACTTCAGGAAATTGACTATCGTGGAGTAGAGAGAGTTGTCCGTATCAACGGATTAGACACAGCATACTGGGAAGAAGATATCCGTGTCTGTGTTGCAGGTGGAGCAGATACAATTCGAATTCCAAAATGTGAGAGCGCCGAAGATATTCATAAAGTAGAAGCAAAGATTGAAGAAGCTGAAGAAGAATTTGGAAGAGAAAAAGGAAGCACACTGATCATGGCAGCGATCGAATCTGCAATGGGTGTTATGAATGTTCTTGAAATCTGTCAGGCATCTGACCGTTTATTCGGAATTGCCTTAAGCGGAGGAGATTATACAAAAGATCTTCAGACAACAATTTCTGGTACAGGAGTTGAGCTTGCAGGTGCAAGACAGCAGCTTATTATTGCTGCAAGAGCTGCAGGAGTTCAGTGCTTTGATACAGTATTTACAAATCTTGATGATATGGAAGCATTTGAAGAAGAAGTTAAGATGATCAAACAGATGGGATTTGATGGAAAATCCATCGTTAACCCAAGACAGATTCCAATCGTGCATGAAATCTATACACCAACGGAAAAAGAAATCATTTTCGCTGAAAAAGTTGTAAAAGAAATCGATGAAAAGAAAGCACAGGGAATTGGTGTATTTACAGTAGACGGAAAAATGATCGATATTGCCTTCTATGACGGAGCAAAGAGAACAATTGAATTAGCAAAAGCTTCAGGCGTATACAAGGGGGATTTATAAAATGTTAAATAAAGTAGGAAGAGAGATCCCAGAAGAAATTATCGAAGCAACAGGAAAAGAAGTCTTCCAGGGAATTTATTACAAAGACAATACAGAATTTCATAAACAGGGACCAATCACAAAGGTCGTTATGAACCATGACACAAGCAAAATGGTAGATTCCATCCATGATGCACTCGTAAAATGCGGGGCACACGATGGAATGACATTAGGATTCCACCATCATTTCCGTGATGGAGACCTTGTTGTAAACATGGTCATGAAAGAAGTACAGAAAATGGGAATCAAAGATGTAACAATCTGTGCAAGTTCCCTTGGAAAAGCTCATGATGATCTGGTACCACTGATCGAAGATGGAACAATCACAAACATCCAGTCTTCTGGAGTTCGTGGAAAGATCGGAGAAGCAATTTCTCATGGAAAATTAAAAGGACTTGCAACAATGCGTTCTCATGGTGGACGTATGCGTGCGATCCAGACAGGAGAAGTGACAATTGACATTTCCTTCATCGGAGCACCAACATGTGATGATTATGGAAACTGCCGTGGAATCGGTGGAAAGAGTGACTGTGGAGTATTATCTTACTCTTTCGTTGATGGAAACCATGCAAATAAAGTGGTTGCTGTCACAGACTGTCTTGTACCATATCCAAACTATCCACCACATGTAGCAGGAACAAAAGTTGACTATATCTGCGTGGTAGACCAGATCGGTATTCCAGAAAAGATTGCAACAGGAGCTGCAAAACCAACAACAGATTTAAGAAAATTAATGATGGCTGAATATTGTACACAGTTCGTTGTTAATGCACCATATTTCAAAGATGGATTCTCTTACCAGACAGGTGTTGGTGGAGCATCAATCGCATCTGCAATCTCTCTTGGAAAGATCATGAAAGAACGTGGAGTTAAGATGGGATTCGCTGTTGGTGGAATGTCAAAACCAATGGTAGAAATGTTAGACGAAGGATTAGTTGGATGTCTTTTAGATACACAGGCATTTGACATGGATGCAGTAAATTCCGTAAGAAATCCAAAACATTTCAGCATCAGTGCCGGAGCATATGCAAACCCATTTAACAAAGGTGCATGTGTTAATAAATTAGATTATGTTATCCTTGGAGCATTAGAGGTAGACGTAAACTTTAACGTAAATGTAGTTGTAGGATCTGACGGTATGATCACAGGAGCCCAGGGTGGACATCCAGATGCAGCTCAGGGAGCAAAATGTACGATCGTTGTATGCCCATTATTACAGGGAAGAGTTCCAGCTGTCTGCACAGAAGTTACAACAGTCACAACTCCTGGAGAATCCGTAGACGTTGTCGTAACAGACTATGGAGTAGCAATTAACCCTGCAAGACAGGATCTGATTGAAGCAATGAAAGACGTTGAAGACATTCCATTCTGTACGATCGAAGAATTAAGAGATAAAGCATACGAAATCGTTGGGGAACCTGATCCTGTACAGTTTGGTGACAGAATCGTTGGAATTATCGAAGGACGTGACGGAACGATCATGGACGTTGTTCGTGAAGTCAAAGATTACGAATGGGAAGATTAATAAAAATAGTTGATATAAATCGGAGGACAACCAAATGGTAAAATTATATGATAAAGGAGCTTATTTAGTAGACGGTATCCACATTGTTTCTGAAGAAGAAGGAGCCGTTCAGAACTTAAATGGAAAAGAGCTCAGAAAAGAAGACGCCCGCAAGGGAACCATTGCATATTCAATTTTAAGTGCCCATAATACTTCTGGTAATATGGACAAACTGCAGATTAAATTTGATGCAATGACATCCCATGATATAACCTTTGTAGGAATCATACAGACGGCGAGAGCATCAGGAATGGAAAAATTTCCAATTCCTTATGTTCTTACCAACTGTCATAACTCCCTGTGTGCAGTAGGAGGAACCATTAATGAAGATGACCACATGTTTGGATTATCTGCCGCACAGAAATATGGTGGAATCTACGTACCACCTCATATTGCAGTTATCCACCAGTATATGCGTGAGACAATGGCAGGATGTGGAAAAATGATTTTAGGTTCCGACTCTCACACACGTTATGGAGCCCTTGGAACAATGGCAATCGGTGAAGGTGGAGGAGAACTGGTAAAACAGTTACTTTGCGATACATATGATATTGCATATCCAAAAGTAATCGGAATCTACCTTGACGGAAAACCAAATCCAGGAATTGGACCTCAGGATATTGCACTTGCGATCATCGGAGCCGTTTATAAGAGCGGATATGTAAAGAACTGCGTAATGGAATTCGTTGGACCTGGAATCTCTAACATGACAACAGATTACCGAAATGGTATCGATGTTATGACAACAGAGACAACATGTTTATCCTCTATCTGGAGAACAGACGAAGATACAAAAGCATTCTTAACAACTCACGGAAGAGCAGATGCATACAAAGAGTTAAATCCAGCGGATGTAGCTTACTATGACGGAATGGTTTATGTTGATCTAAGCACAGTAAAACCAATGATCGCACTCCCATTCCATCCAAGCAACACGTATGAAATTGATGAATTAAATGCAAACCTTTCTGATATCTTAAGAGAAGTTGAAAAAGAAGCAGCAGCGATCACAGAAAATCCTGATGTAAACTTCAGCTTAACAGATAAGATTGATGAAAATGGACATTTAAGAATCCAGCAGGGAATCATTGCTGGTTGTGCCGGCGGAAACTACACAAATATGATGGAAGCGGCACGAATTTTAGAAAATACGAACTGTGGAAATGGAGAATTTGCCTTATCTGTCTACCCATCTTCACAGCCAGTATTTATGGACCTTGTCAAGAAGGGAGCAATTTCTAAGTTAATGGCAGCCGGAGCAGTCGTAAAAACAGCCTTCTGCGGACCTTGCTTTGGTGCCGGTGACACTCCTGCGAATAATGCATTAAGCATTCGTCACACAACAAGAAACTTCCCGAACAGAGAAGGATCCAAACCAGGAGTTGGACAGCTTTCAGCAGTCGCACTGATGGATGCCCGTTCTATCGCTGCAACAGCAGCAAATGGTGGAATTTTAACTCCTGCTACAGAGTACGCCGAAGACTGGCAAGTACCGGAATATGAATATGACGATTCCGCATACGAATCAAGAATCTATCATGGATACTCAAAAGCAAATGAAGAAACTCCGTTAATATTTGGACCAAATATTAAAGACTGGCCGGAAATGAAACCTCTTTCAGACCATATCCTGCTCAAAGTATGTTCCAAGATCATGGATCCTGTAACAACAACAGATGAGCTGATACCATCCGGCGAAACATCCTCATACAGATCTAATCCATTAGGATTAGCAGAATTTGCATTATCAAGAAGAGATCCAGGATATGTACAGAGAGCCAAAGATGTACAGAAACTCACAAATGACACACCGGAACTTGCCACAGTCTTTGACGAAATCAGCAAGATCACACCAGATGCATCAAAAGAAGATGTTGAAATCGGAAGCATGATCTACTGCGTAAAACCAGGAGACGGATCTGCAAGAGAACAGGCAGCAAGCTGCCAGAGAGTTCTCGGTGGACTTGCAAATATCTGTAGCGAATACGCAACAAAACGTTACCGTTCAAATGTTATGAACTGGGGAATGGTACCATTCCAGATGAAAGACGAACCAGAATTTGGTGTCGGAGACTACATCTATGTACCAGACGTTAAGAAAGCTTTAGATGGCGATATGAAAGACATCAAAGCATACGTGATCGGTGATCAGGTAAAAGAAATCTCATTATATATTTCTGACATGACACCAATCGAAAAAGAAATTGTAAAGGCAGGATGCCTGATCAATTACAATCGTAACAAAAACAACAAATAAGAAACTAAAAAAAGAAATCCTAAGAATTGTATGTCGGCAGGAAAATGCCATCTCCCTGCCAGACATTCAATACCTCCATATAAAATAAAATTAAACCATATCAATTCAAAGAAAAACCACACGGGAACCTCCAAAACTCCGTGCGGTTTTTCGAATTGTAATTTGAAAGGTAGTCGTTGGGATTTGTATGAAATAGAAAGAAGATAGGAACAAATATTTATACTATATCAGTGGCAACACGCACTTAAAATCTGCTAATCGTTGCCACCGATATAGTATAAATATTTGTTCCTATCTTCTTTCTATCTCATACAACGGAAGACTATTCAAACCACCACAGAGTGTGTATGTTAAACGGTATTGGCTAATTATTTTTGTGTTCGTTAACGGAAGATGAAAGGAATTTATGAACATCGATTTGCCAAGTTTTTTGAAAAAAGTTTCAAAAATTTATTCGTAACTTGATAAACTGAAGTTTTCTAATTTCTAAACCTTCTGTCTACGAAATCCAAAATCATCAGCCAATACCGTACAACATACACACCCGTAGTGATTTGAATAGCCGTCCGTGTATATGAGAAAAACGAAATAATCGAATAAAGGATCCAGAACCATTGAAATTTTGCCGTCGTTTTGAACGGTTCGCAGCGAATTTGGTCGGTTGTTTGAGCGTCAAAGACTACAGGTTTCAATACCTTTGAACGCGAGTTACCGAAGGAAAATTCGCGAATCAGCGACCGTTCAAAACGGCGTGCATAAATTTCTGGTCTGGATCCTTTATTCGATTATTTCGTTTTTCTCATATACAAAATGAACGACTACCCTTCAAATTAAAATTTTAATACGCGTGGAAGTATCTCCCCAGTTTCCTCCATTCGCTGAATCGTAGCTTTTTCCGCAGCAATCTTTTCTTCCGCCTTTTTCATAACACATTCCACCTCATCAGGTCGTATCACAACAACCCCATTGACATCAGCAACGATATAATCCCCAGGATTTACCTCAGCACCGCCGCACACAACAGTGGTATTTAATTTTCCCTGCTGGCATTTTCCGGCACTTCCTGGAACGACACATCTTGCATAGATTGGAACGCCTGCTTCTTCACACCCTTCTTTGTCACGGAAAGCTCCATCGATCACAACACCTGCAAGCCCTTTCTTGGCAGCGCAGATGCTTCGATGATCTCCCCAGAAAGACCCTTTACAAAATCCTTTTCCTGCAACAACGATCACATCACCTTCTTTTGCATCAAGAATTGCATTTGGGATGATACCGCTGATTCCATAAGGAGTATCTACAGGGTAAGCTCTTCCAACGATATTTTTATTTGTTACCTGACGTTTAATATGATAGTCCATCGTACGATAGCAGCCATCGCCAAAACCATCACATAACTCAGAAGTGGTAAATGTTTTTAATTTTTCAATGATTTTCTCAGATTCCATAATATATCCTCCTATTATAATCAATAATTCTTCTACTATTATGATAGCAATAAGCAAAGGGCATATAAAATTCTCAAAGATAATGATGCTATAAGAAAATGGAATGATGAAAAATAAGTATGACATTTGATAAAAGCAGAAGGGGACATTCCTTCTTGGAATAACGAAAAGGAATGGAACTATAATCATTGTGAATTAGATTTTAAGCGCAGTCCCTGTTATAGTTAAATTATCAAAAGGAAGTAAAAAATATCAAGAAAAACAAAGGGAAAGGTGATAATCATGCAGGCAACAAATACTGTAAAAACTTATGCAACAAGAAACATTTTTGGACCAATCATTTTCAGAATGACAGCAGATCCCAAGAAAGACTTTTCAAGAAAACAGATGGAAGAAGAAAAGAAACGTTTTGAAGTAATTGATGACTACATTGAACAGGCATAGCCTATGGAAATCAGAACAGGAAATCCATTTCGTGGAAGAGAAAAAGAAAAACTTGTAAGTTTTCTTAAGGAGCAGGATCTGGAATATGATGAAAATATTACATATTCCATGGTGTTAGAAGAAGATGGGGAGATCATTGGGACGGCATCCTCTCATAATAATGTTATAAAATGTGTCGCAATCTCCAAGGAACATCAAGGAGAGAACCTGCTTTCCACAATGTTTTCCCATCTTGTAACTCACATGTTTGAACAGGGAATCTACCATTATTTTGGATTTACAAAACCAAAAAATAAACGATTATTTGAAGGTGTCGGCCTTTATCCAGTTGCAGAAACTGACCACGTATTACTTCTTGAAAATGAACGAGACGGAATCAAAAAATACATGAAAAAACTTCAGGAAGAAACAAAGAAAGCCGAAGAAAATGGAATGGAGAACAAGGAGTCAGAGGAGATCGGAGCGATCGTTGCGAATTGTAATCCATTTACGAAAGGACACCGATATCTTGTGGAATATGCAGCGTCAAGATGTAAATATCTTCATTTATTTATTCTATCAGAAGAACAAGAATTTATTTCATCCGATGCAAGATTCCATATGGTTTCTGAAGGGGTAAAGGATTTGAAAAATGTGATCCTTCATCGAACATCGGACTACCTGATCTCTCCAGTCGTTTTCCCAACTTATTTTATGAAAGAAAAAGATCAGGCATTTACGATGAATTGTATGTTAGATATCGAGATTTTCCGCAGGCATATTGCGAAAAATCTCGGGATCACAAAACGTTTTGTGGGAAGTGAACCAAACTGTCAGGTAACAAATGAGTACAACCGATGTTTAAAGGAATATCTTCCACAATCAGGGATCGAAGTAGAAGAGATCAAACGACTTGAAATTGATGATACGCCAGTGAGTGCTTCAGATGTACGACGTGCATATCAAGAAGGTCGAATGGAAGATATTAAAAGATGGGTTCCAGAAACAACTTATCAATATTTATCAGAATGTAAAAAATAAATCAAAAATATAAAGAAAGGATGCGGTAGAAAATGGAGCAGGCAGATAGAAAACAGATATGGAACAGTCAGGTTTTGCTTTATGAAATGTTAGAGGCAAGAGAAAGCCGATATAAAAAGCAGAAACAATTGATCCGAGAAGGAAAAGGAACACTGGTCTGTCTGATGCTTAATGTACCGGGTCCAGTAAAAGTAACAGCCCTGACTGACTGGGCATTTGAACAAGGAAAAGAGAGAATTACTTGTCGGCTCAAGGAATCCGGAATCACCATAAAGGAAGAAGAGACCGACTATAAAAAAACAGGATATGAGCTGTACATGATTGTAGATGCCGATGCGGTTTTTGTGAAAAAACAATTAGTCTCTATTGAAGAAGAAAATAAACTTGGTCGATTATTTGATATTGATGTGATCAGCGTGGATGGCGATAAGATCAGCCGCATGGACATCTGCATGCCGCCAAGGAAATGTCTGATCTGTGGAAACACAGGACATGGATGCAGCAGAAACAGAACACACAGCATCGAGGATATGACAGCTCATATCAATAAAATCATAAAAGAAGAGAAAGGGGAAAGAAACCATGCAGATTCAGGGAATACCAGAAGAGAAATTATTTGCGAAGATCGAATTTTGCATCCGCAATGCACTGCTTAAGGAAGTTGGAACAACACCAAAACCGGGATTAGTTGACCTACACGATACCGGTGCTCATAAAGATATGGATTATGATACATTTGTCAAAAGTACCTATGCGATCAAACCATATATTCTTAGAATGGCTGTGGAAGGATTTCATTGGAATCATGAATTAAAAGATCTTTTCCCACATATCAGAGAGATTGGAAAACAGGCAGAGAAAGCAATGTTTCAGGCAACAGATGGTGTAAACACACATAAAGGCATCATCTTCACAATGGGAATCTTAGCAACAGCTGCTGGATATGAATTAAAAGCAAACGGTAATATTGATGTTATCAAAGTACTGGATACAGCAAAAGAAATGGTAGAAGATGACATGAACCGTGAGCTGGAAGAAATGGTATACAAAGATCCAGAAACACACGGGGAAGAGATTTATTTCCAGTATGGAGTCAAAGGAATCAGAGAAGAAGCAAGAAGCGGGTTCCCAGTGATCCGAAACACTGCATACCCTAAGATGAGAAAATACAGAATCTGTGGCTACCCACAGAATCTATCGAATATAGAAGCTCTGCTACATATTATGAAACAGTTAACAGATACGAATGTGTTATCCAGAGGAAATATGGAAGAACTCTGGTGGGTACAAAACACTGCACAGAGTATTGTCAACAGAGGAGGAGCTTTCTCAGAAGCAGGAAAGCGTGCGATCGCAAGAATGAACAGAGACTGCATCCTCAAAAACATCAGCCCAGGAGGTGCTGCAGATATGTTAGCAGCAACTATTTTCCTGTGTCAGATGGAAGAAGAATTTACAAAATACGAAAACTAGGAGGAAGATAAAATGTGTATAGGATTTCGAGCTTTTTTAGATTTTGAAAGACCAGATTCAGAGCTTGTAGAAAGCTATCGAGGAATTCCAAGTGCAAATATCGGAGACTGTGTCCGCAAAATGACTTGCATGTTTGATGGAATCCGTTCCTTTAATAAGAAACCATTAGTAGGAACTGCGTTTACCGTAAAAGTACCATCTGGAGATAATCTTGTTGCACAGATGGCATTGGATTATGCAAAACCTGGAGATATCATTGTTGTTGATGGAGCAGGATATACAGACAGAGCCTTAGTTGGTGGAATGATGTTGGCATATGCGCAGGAAAGAAATTTAGGTGGATTTGTAGTAAATGGCGCTGTCAGAGATTTAGATGACATCAAAAACAGCCCTCTTCCAGTTTTTGCAAAAGCCGTTACACCACTTGGACCATACAGAGATGGCCCAGGAGAAGTCAACGTACCAGTTGTCTGCGGAGGACAGGTCGTCATGCCGGGAGACATTTTAGTTGGAGATATTGATGGAATCGTCGTTGTTCCAAGAAAAGATGCAGCGAAGCTGTTAAATGATGTTCATAAAAATCTTGAACAAGAACAACGAGAGATCAAACAGATGTTAGAAGGAACTTACACCGAAGAAGAACATCAGGAAATCTTTACTGGACAGTTCTTAAAACGAGGTGGAAGTTTAGAAAAAGCTAGTTATTAATCAGGTAACTCTTTTTAAAAGTTTATGTTTTATATGTTGAAAAAGGCTCATGGGAGATATGATTCCATGGGCCCTTTTCTATTTTAATGCCTACGGACTACTTGCTATAACTTAAAGGCATGGCAAACCGTTAATTATATATATTTTGAAAAATAGTTTTGTGATGATATACTCTGTGTATAGCTTAAAAACAAGGCAAACAAAGGAGATACAGCAAGATGAGTAAATTACAAGAGCCATTTCGATATGATCATGTAGGAAGCTTTTTAAGAACAGAAGAATTAAAGAAAGCAACAACACAATATAACGAAAACAAGATCACAAAAGAAGTATATGATAACATAGTAAATGAAGAAATCGCAAAATTGGTAGCAAAACAAAAAGAATTAGGTTATCATGTGATCACGGATGGAGAATTTCGAAGAACTTATTGGCATTTGGATTTTATGTGGGGATTTGAAGGCGTAGCACATGAACAGACAGGAAGTGGAGTACAGTTCGATGGAGAATTAGCTTCCTTAGAAGACACGTATCTGGTAGGGAAGATCAAAGCGAAAAAGCATCCATTTGTGGAGTATTTTAAATACTTAAAGCAGTTTGAAGATGAAAATACAATTGCAAAATATACAATTCCTGCACCAGCACAGATGTTTCAGCAAATGATTGTTCCAACAAACATTGAAACGACAAGAAAATATTATGCGACAAATGAAGAATTGATTCAGGATATTGGTGTTGCATATCAGGATGTGATCAAACAGTTCTATAAGGCAGGATGCCGTAATCTTCAGTTAGATGACTGTACTTGGGGAGCAATCGTGGGAGATGCTGCGAAACAAAGATATAAAGCATTAGGAATTGATCTTGAAGATGTGAAGAAACAGCTGCTTACAGTGAACAACCTTGCATTAGAAGGAAGACCAGAAGATATGGTAATTACGTCACATATTTGTCGTGGAAATTATCATTCTACATTCTTCACAAGTGGTCCGTATGATACAGTTGCAGACTATGTATTTGCAAAAGAAAATGTGGATGCACTTTTCCTTGAATATGATGATGAAAGATCCGGAGGTTTTGCGCCACTTAAGAAAGTATCCGAAGACAAGAAAGTTGTTCTTGGACTGATCACAACAAAGAAACCAGATCTTGAAGATAAAGAAAAAGTGATCAACAGAATCAGACAGGCAGCAAAATACATTCCTTTGGAAA
>OGCN01002416.1_pt1 | contig 20395 bp, 17 predicted proteins | sample 1570181 | NCBI WGS metagenome assembly OGCN01 (sample SAMEA4370584, study PRJEB24528) | human gut metagenome | reverse complement strand
TTCTACATCAACTCAGCGCCATGGCTGCCGAACCGTTTCCATGGAAAAGCAGTTACCGAAGGACAGCGTAAATTCATGGGTACACTGTGGAACACATATGCCTTTTATGTGTTGTATGCGGAGATTGATCAGTTTAATCCAACCGAGCATACATTAGAATATGATAAACTTTCGATTATGGACCGCTGGCTTTTGTCCCGTCTGTATTCGACGGTTAAAGAAGTTGATGAGGACCTTGACAACTACAAAATTCCGGAGACTGCAAAAGCACTGCAGAGTTTTGTGGAAGATATGAGTAACTGGTATGTGCGCCGCTGTCGTGACCGTTTCTGGGCAAAAGGCATGGAGCAGGATAAAATGAATGCCTACATGACTTTGTATACGGCACTTGTAACAATCAGTAAGGCAGCAGCTCCGATGATTCCATTTATGACCGAGAGCATTTATCAGAATCTCGTGTGCAATCTGGATTCAAAAGCACCGGAAAGTATTCATTTGTGTGATTTTCCGAAAGTTAAGGAAGAATGGATTGACAAAGAACTTGAGACACAGATGAAACAGCTTTTGGACATTGTTGTTCTTGGCCGTGCATGCCGTAATACAGCAAATATCAAAAACCGTCAGCCAATTGGAAAAATGTATGTAAAGGCAGAAGGCGAATTGTCCGATTTCTATAAAGAAATTATCGCAGATGAGCTAAACGTAAAAGAAGTTGTATTTACCAATGATACAAAAGAATTTACGACATATCAGTTTAAGCCACAGCTTCGTACTCTTGGACGCCGTTTCGGAAGCCGTTTGAACGAATTGAAAGAAGTGCTTGCCGGATTAGATGGCAATGCTACGATGGATGCGTTGAATGCTTCCGGTGAAGTGACTGTTACGGTTGGCGGCGTAGATGAAGTGCTGGCAACAGAGGATTTGCTGGTAGAAACGGCACAGATGGATGGCTATGTGAGCGAGGAAGATCACGGTATTACCGTTGTATTAGATACAAACCTGACACCGGAGTTGATCGAGGAAGGATTTGTGCGTGAGGTTATCAGTAAAATTCAGACCATGCGTAAAGATGCCGGTTTTGAAGTGGTTGACCATATCCGTGTTTACGAGCAGGGAAATGATAAGATTAAAGAAATCATCAAAACAAATGAATCTCAGATTAAAGCCGATGTTTTGGCCGATGAGGTTATTTTGGATAAAACAGAAGGTTACACCGCAGATTGGAAAATTAACGGTGAGGCTGTTACACTGGGTGTTGCAAAAGTGGAAGCGTAACGAAGAGTTTGTTACAGAAAGAGAGGTAATTTATGGTATTTGTAACGGAAAAGGAAAAGAAAAAGGAATTGAAGAATAACATTTCGAACTATATGAAATTGTTGTTCCGCCGTTCGGTTGAAGAGGCAACTCCACAGCAGTTGTTTCAGGCAGTTTCTTATGCAGTCAAAGATATCGTAGTTGATGACTGGATGGCAACGCACAAAGCCTATGAGAAAAAGGATGTGAAGACAGTTTACTATTTGTCCATGGAGTTTTTGATGGGTCGTGCACTTGGTAACATGATTATCAACCTCAAAGAGGACAAAGTTGTACGCGAGGTACTTGACGAGATGGGTGTAAACTTAGACTTGCTTGAGGATGAAGAGCCGGATGCAGCTCTTGGTAATGGTGGTCTTGGACGTCTGGCAGCCTGCTTTTTGGATTCCTTATCTACACTTGGTTATCCGGCTTATGGCTGTGGTATCCGCTACAAATATGGTATGTTCAAGCAGAAAATCGAAAATGGTTTCCAGATTGAAGCACCGGATGACTGGTTAAAAGATGGTAATCCATTTGAGATGAAGCGTCCGGAATATGCCGTTGAAGTACGTTTTGACGGTTATGTAACGGTAAGGAAAGACGAAAAGACCGGAAGGGATCGTTTTGTACAGGAAAATTATCAGTCCGTAATGGCAGTGCCTTATGATTTGCCGGTTGTCGGTTACGGAAACCACATTGTAAACACACTTCGTATCTGGGATGCTGAGGCAATTGATACTTTCAATCTGGATTCTTTTGATAAAGGTGATTATCAGAAGGCAGTTGAGCAGCAGAACCTTGCCCGTACTATTTGTGAAGTACTGTATCCAAATGACAACCATATGGCAGGAAAAGAACTTCGCTTGAAACAGCAGTATTTCTTTGTATCGGCAAGCGTGCAGCGTGCGATTATGAAGTATATGGAAAACCACAATGACATTCATGGTCTTCCGGAAAAAGTATGTTTCCAGTTAAATGATACCCATCCAACGGTAGCAGTACCTGAATTGATGCGTATTTTGTTAGATGAATATGGTCTTGATTGGGATGATGCATGGGATATCACAACCCGTACCTGTGCTTATACAAACCATACAATTATGGCGGAAGCATTGGAGAAATGGCCGCTTGAGTTATTCTCCCGTCTGCTTCCTAGAATTTATCAGATTATCGAGGAAATTAACCGTCGTTTCCAGAATGAGATTCAGGCAAAGTATCCGGATAATCAGGATAAAGTAAAAAGTATGGCAATTATTTATGATGGTCAGGTCAAGATGGCACATCTTGCTATCGCTGCCGGATTTTCGGTAAATGGTGTGGCAAGGCTTCATACGGAAATTTTGAAACATCAGGAATTAAAAGATTTCTATGAAATGATGCCGGAGAAATTTAATAACAAGACAAATGGTATTACACAGCGTCGTTTCCTGCTTCATGGAAATCCGAAACTTGCTGCATGGGTAACAGACAAAATCGGTGATGAGTGGATTACAGACTTGTCTAAAATTGATAAACTTTCTGTTTTTGTGGATGATAAAAAAGCACAGCAGGAATTTATGAATATCAAATTCCAGAATAAAGTTCGTCTTGCGAAGTATATTAAGGAGCACAATGGTGTTGAAGTAGACCCTCATTCGATATTCGATGTACAGGTAAAACGTCTGCATGAGTACAAACGCCAGCTGCTTAACATTTTGCATGTTATGTATTTGTATAATCAGTTGAAGAAAAATCCGGGTATGGATATGTATCCTCGTACTTTCATTTTTGGTGCGAAAGCTTCTGCCGGATACCGCCGTGCAAAGGCAATTATCAAACTGATTAACAGTGTTGCTGATGTAGTAAACAATGACGCTTCAATTGAAGGAAAAATCAAAGTTGTATTTATTGAAAACTACCGTGTGTCCAATGCAGAAATTATTTTTGCCGCTGCCGATGTATCAGAGCAGATTTCAACTGCAAGTAAAGAGGCATCCGGTACCGGTAATATGAAATTTATGTTAAATGGTGCACCGACCCTTGGAACAATGGATGGTGCCAATGTTGAAATCGTAGAAGAAGTGGGCGAGGAAAATGCTTTCATCTTCGGTCTTTCCTCACAGGAAGTAATTGATTTCGAGCATAATAACCAGTATGATCCGAAAGAAATTTACAACATGGATTCGGATATCCGTGCCGTGCTTACCCAGTTGATTGATGGAACATATTCCCCTGAAAATCTTGAATTGTTCCGCGAGATTTACAATTCTCTGCTTGAGACAAACGGCTATGAGCGTGCGGACCAGTACTTTATTTTGAAAGACTTCCATTCTTATGAGGCGGCACAAAAGAAAGTAGAAGAAGCATACCGCGATGAGGAGCGATGGGCGAAGATGGCAATGCTCCAGACTGCTAAATGCGGTAAATTCTCTTCCGACCGCACCATCGAAGAATATGCGAAAGAGATTTGGCATTTGGAGAAAGTTACTTTGTAATAAAATTGAATAAATCATTTTAAAATCGAACATACTATCATCAAACAATTTTTGTGAGGTGATAGTATGTTTTTTAAACAAAAAGGATTCTATATATCATTAGCCTGTGGCATTGCTGCAATTGGCGCCTTTGCGGCGTTATGCATCAATATGAACCGCAGTGAACAAAAGGAGCCGGTGGCTTTGGCGAGTAATCCCCCGCAGGCGACCGCGGTGGCAACACCGGAGACAAAAGAAGCGTCCAGCAATCATGCAAATTCCGAGGTAAAAGAAAAGAAAACAAAAAAACGTAAGAAAAAATCTGTACAGACCAATGCAAAACCTGCGAAAAAGCAATTATCGTTTAATCAGGAAGAGGGCCTTTCCTGGCCAATAAAAGGCGATGTGCTGATGGAGTACAGTGCAGACAAAGTGGTATATTTTAAGACACTGGCACAGTACCGCACAAATCCGGCACTTCTTTTAGAAGCCAAAGAAGGAATGGATGTAAAAGCGAGTGCGGATGGTATCGTGGAATCGGTGGAAACTTCTGAAGAAACCGGTCGTACGGTTTCGATATCAATTGGTGATGGTTTTACAGTTGTTTATGGACAGTTAAAAGATATTTCTGTAAGTAAAGGTGATATGGTTTCGGAAGGACAGGTTCTCGGGAAAATTGCAGAGCCGACAAAGTATTATAAAGAAGAAGGAACAAACCTTTATTTTCAAGTGAAGGAGAATAAAACCACGGTGAATCCGATGTTGCTGCTTCAATGAGTGTGCCGAATATATCAAAAACGATACGTTTATCATCATGGCAGGGAACTTCTTTTTGTGCTACTATAAATGCAACATAATAACTATATAATGTAAAGGAGGAACTGCCATGAAACAATGGAAACGAGTTAGTGGGGTTGTTTTATCGGGGATTTTAGCTTTGTCAATGACACTTGGCGGGATGACAGCGCCGGATGCGGGGGCAAAAGCGAAAAAAGCAAAATTAAAGACAAAGAAAATTAGTGTTACAGTAGGAAAGAAGAAAACAATTAAAATTGTAAAAAAGAAAAAATCCTGCAAGTACACATTTAAGAGTAACAAGAAAAAGGTTGCTAAAGTATCGAAAAAGGGTGTTGTGACCGGTCAGAAGAAGGGGACAGCCAAGATTACGGTAAAAGAAGTTAAAAAGAACGGGAAAACGAGAAAACTTGGAACTGTTAAGGTAACGGTGACGAGGAAAAAAGGACCGGATAAAAACGTAGTAAACACGACAAAACCTACGGCAAAGGCTACTGCGAAAGCAACAGAAAAGCCAAATCCGGCACAAACAAATCCGGCACCGGTTGTAAAAGGCACATCGGTAAAAGTGTATACGGACGAAATTAAGGATTCTAATTTAATTGCTGAGGCTGATGGATTTGGACATATGCCAACACCGGAGCCGACCAAATCAGCAGATGCCACACCGGAACCAACGCCGGCAGTGCTTGTTAATGCGGACATGGAAAAGGGCGAATATGAGCCAATGGCTTCTCGTGGTTCAGCTTCTATTTCAGTTGTTGATGATGGAGCAAATAACACAAAGAAAAGCGCTAAAGTAACAGGACGTACAGATGACTGGCATGGTGCTTCAATTGATGTTTCTTCTTTGGTTGAAACAGACAATGAATATGCGATTTCTTTTTATGCAAAGCAGGAAACAGGCAAGGATCAGAAATTGGATCTTTCCATGCAGTATGTAGGGGATGATGAGTCCACTCATTACGATTCAATTACGTCCGTTGAACTTTTGGATTCTACATGGACAAAATGTGAGGCAACTATGAAGGTGCCGGAGCACACGGGAACGATCTTGATTTACTGGCAGTCTGTGTACCAATCCAATAATGATATGGACTTTTACCTGGATGAGGTAACCATGACAGGAGTTGCAAAAACAGCGGATAAAGATGCAGGCGTTCCGGATCTTAGTACAGGACTTGTTAAAGGGAAAATCGGTAATCCGATTATGACCTCCCGTTTGACAGCGGATCCGTGGGCTATGGAATACAACGGAAGAGTGTATGTTTATGGAACAAATGATTCTCAGCAGTACGAGGCAGCAGCTAATGCAGATAATAACTACAGCAAAATTAAATCATTGAACTGCTATTCTTCTGCCGATATGGTGAACTGGACAGATCATGGAACGATTGCAGTATCCGGAAACAAAGGAGCTGCGAAATGGTCGGCAAATTCATGGGCACCTGCAGTATGTCATAAGAAGATTAACGGCAAAGAGAAATTCTTCCTGTATTTTGCGAACAACGCAAGCAGTATTGGTGTATTGACGGCAGACAGCCCAACCGGTCCTTGGACGGATCCGATTGGCAAACCAATTATTGACCGCTCCATTACCGGCTGCGCAGAATCTGAAATTGGATGGCTCTTTGACCCTGCAGTTTTGGTTGACGATGACGGAACCGGCTACCTTTATTTTGGTGGTATTGGTAATACCGATGGAAAGAAAGAAGACTTTATCCGCAATCCTAAATGTGCACGAGTTGTAAAACTTAGTGACGATATGACTAGTGTAGATGGGGATGCAAAAATGATTGATGCACCATTCATGTTTGAAGATTCCGGTATTAACAAAATCGGAGATAAGTATTATTACAGTTACTGCACAAACTGGACCGGAAGCATTGATGGTGTTGCCATTGACCGTGCAGACTGCCCGGCGGCAAACATTGCGGTAATGGTAAGTGACAGCCCAATGGGTGACTTTAAATATGTTGGCTGTGTTTTGAAAAATCCGGGTACATATTTTGGAGCAACCGGTAATAACCATCACTGTTTTACACAGTTTAATGGTAAACTGTATGCATTTTATCATACGAAGAAAGACACAATAGCAGTCGGTACGAAACAGGATTACCGTACGACTTATGTAAATGAGTTAAATCTTGGTGACAATGGAGATTTTACAAATGCGGATGGAACGATTGCCGATACAAAGATGACAAAGACAGGTGTATCATCGGTTGGTACAATCAATCCTTATGAAACGGTTGAGGCAGAAACATTTGCGATGGCTGATTCGATTGGAACTGTGATTAATGCTGAAAAAGCGTCCAATGAAGACTGGAACGTAAATTATTCGGTATACAATGGAAAGATCGGTGCTTATATTGGTGTAGCGGATGTTGATTTTGGAGCAGATGGATCATCTGAAATTACCATGAAGCTTGGGGATTCCACATCGGATTCTTACCAGACGGTTACAAAGAAACTCGGTAAAAAGTTGACAGGAAAGCATACCATTTATTTTGAGTTTGATATGTTAGATGTTCGTATGGATTCTTGGAGCTTTAAAAAGTAATAGTATTGTTTTGTAGATGTATAAAAGGACAGCATACCATAAAAGATTGTGGTGTTCTGTTCCTTTTGTATTGCTATAATTCAAAAGGACATGTTATAATAGCACTAATAGTTGAGGAGGTGTTTAATACATGTTTCGAATTATATATGCAGTCGAACGTGAATGTATGCCGGAGGGGTTTGAGGATAATCTTGTATTTGCTGAAGGTGAGTATGAGATGATGTTGTTTGAAAACGATACGATGATAGAAGTGGATGGCGAGATGCGTCCATACCCGGCACATACCGGAATTATTTATAAGCCCGGTCAGAGAGTTCATTATCATGCGAAAGAAGGAAGATTAACATACACATGGATACGATTTGATTGTGATGAACCTTTGTTTGCGGAAGGCTATGTGCCGTTTGGAGTTCCTATTTTCTGTTTAAATTATGACTATTTTCTTGTTTATTGGCATATGGTTGCCTGTGAGAATTATTGGCATCGTAAAAGTGAAGAATATATTATTTCGGATTTAATGCATATTATTTTTCACTGGTTCCATGATTATGCATTTTCTAAGCATGGCTCCAGGTATCAGCCGCTCTTAGAAAAACTGCGCGGGGATATTTATGCACATCCGGAATATGACTGGACGTTGGAAATGATGGCAGAGCGGATAAATCTAAGTCCACGCTCGCTTCAGAAAGTGTATAAAAATTTCGCAAATATTTCATGTATTTCAGAAGTGATTGAGAGTCGGATGATTCGGGCAAAGATGCTTTTGGTTCGAAGTGACTTTGATGTTGGTGAGATTAGTATGCAGTGTGGATATCGCAATGTAGAGCATTTTTGCCGCCAATTTAAAAAGCATGAAGGATGTTCTCCAAGCCATTATCGTAAAGAACATTTGGTTCGGCCGTAAAGTGTGCATGATAAATCAATCTTTGTTCAAGATATATCATGGATTTGCTGTGGGAAGTGAGTTATACTAATGCTCAAGTAAATCAATATTTACTTTCCCTCAAAACAAACTCTTATAACTAAAAATACTGTCATTGTGAAAACAATGGCAGTATTTTGCTTTTTTGGGGTTTTGATGGAAAAGTCAAAAAGGAGGAATTGAAAATCATGAAAAGAAATGTAGCAAAAACTGCACATGCCAAAGGCCTTGCCTTATTGTTGGCGGCCGGTATGCTTGTGTCACAGATGTCGGGTGTATCTGCAGATGCAAAAGCAAAAAAACCAAAATTGAGTAGAACAAAGGTTTCCGTTACAGTGGGGAAAACCAAAAGGGTGACAGTAAAAAATGCAAAAAAAGTTACTTGGAAAGTAACAAAAAAAGCAGCCCAAATTGTTAAACTCACAAAGAAATCAAAAAAGGGAGCAACAATTAAAGGTTTAAAAAAAGGAACTGCAAAAATTTCCGTTCAAATGAAGAATGGAAAGAAAAAAGTGAAAAAGACGATTGCGGTGAAAGTAAGCAGTGCAAAAAAAGTTGTTGTTCCCGCAGAACCGGCTAAGACCACAAACAAACCGACAAACGGTCCAACGAATGGTCCAACAAAAGAACCGGTAAAAGAGCCAACAGCGACACCGACTGCAACATCAACAACAGAACCGTTGGCAACGCCTACTGCAACGCCGACAGAAGAACCACCGGCAGAGCCAACAGCAACACCGACTGCAACATCAACAACAGAACCGTCGGCAGAGCCAACAGCAACATCGACACCAATGCCGCTTCCGGATCTTGGTGAAAACGATGTTAAAATTGACCTGACAAAAGAAAACGAATACGGTCAGAATTCAGTATTGGAAGATACCATTACTTATTATGAAGGAAATGGTGTAAGCTATACATCGACCGGAGAAGCAAGCGGTGGTGGTGTAGCATACTGGACCAATGCAGGCAAGTCCGGAATTGATTTATCCAAATACAAATCCATTCGTATTGTAGCGTCATCAGATGCAGCAAATACACCTGTTGTTTGTGAATTGCTTAAGAGCAATCCGGCAAATATATGGGGTGGTGGAATTGACGTATTTGATGGCTTCAGTGAGTACAATGCTATTACAGAAGCCGGTAAAGCACAAGTGTTTGAATTCCAGATTAGTGATGCTTTGGCAGCTGCTTTGGCAGAGGGAACACTTGCTTACGGTATTCGCTTGAAATACAATGCATATCATACGGATGGTGACGATTTACCAAATCGCAATTTTAATATTTATTCCATTATTCTTATGGGAAAAGATGATGTGCCGGAACCAACAGTTGCGCCATCAGAACCGTCGGCAGAGCCAACAGCAACACCGACTGCAACATCAACAACAGAACCGTCAGCAACGCCTGCTGCAACGCCGACAGAAGAACCATCGGCAACACCTGCTGCAACGCCGACAGAAGAACCGTCGGCAACGCCAACAGCAACATCAACAACGGAACCGTCGGCAACGCCTGCTGCAACGCCGACAGAAGAACCGTCAGCAACGCCTGCTGCAACACCAACAGAAGAACCATCGGCGGAGCCAACAGCAACACCAACAGCAACACCAACAGAAGAACCCGCTTCTGACCTTGTTTTAGAAGGTGATGATTTAGGAGCAGGTGCATCTTATACGTATGTACCTAATGGATTTGCTCTGTATGCTTCTATGGGAATTTTTGAGATTGATAAGTCAAAATTGAGTAAAGAAGGAACAACTATTTCGATAAAGTACACAGCGATGGAAGGAGATACTGACGTAAAAGATACACAGAGATTTAACATTGGATTAAAGACCGGTGTCAAATGGGATTCCCCGGCAATTAAAGATTACTATGGCAAGACAGGCGGCGAGGTAAATCTAACATTGACTGCTGATGACATGAAGAAAATCGGTGCGGATGATAAGGTTTATGTTCATGTAGGCACAGGAACTGCCGGATTTAAAGGAACATTTACGTATCTGTCGGTAACAGCAGGAGAAGATAGTCTTGTGTCGGAACTTCCAAAGGCTGTAAGTTATGTGGAAAGCGGACTGGCACAGTGGGCTCCAACAGCAAAAGTTATGCTTCCGAGTGATATTGATTTCAATCAATATTCAAAATGCCAGATTGAATTTACAGCATCCGATCCGGCTTTCGAATTCCACGGAATTGTTGGTCATAAAGTGAATGGTAAAGATGTAACAGATCCTCAGTATGGTGTTACATCAGAAGGGCATTTTGATGTAAATCTTTCCAATGTAAAACAAAAAGAGGGTACAGAACCGTTTGTTGTAATCAATGCCGGAAAGGCAGGGTACGCAGGCTCTGTGACGATTACTAAGATAACATTTGTAAAATAGTATTTGCGATGAAAGAGACCTGCTCTTTTTGCAGGTCTTTTTCGTTATCAAAGGAAAGCGAGAGTATTAATGAAATTAAAAAAAATCATGAAATGGTCGGTGATTACGATGGCAATGATGGCGGGGATTTGTTTTGCACCGCAGTCGGGAAAAGCGGCGGAAAAATTGGAGGTTAAAATTCCTACCGAGCGCGCAATTTATCAAAGGAACAATAACAATTATGCCAACGTAAAGGTTTCTATTGAGTACAGTGGAACCGGGGAGGTGTCGGCAAAACTTTATGACGGAGATAAAGAATTAGGAGAAACGGCGGTTTTAACCAAAGGGGAAGGTAATACATATGAAGGAAGTATTGCAAATGTACCCGGAGGTGGCTGGTATACATTGATTGTAAATGCGGGAAGTGAGAGTAAAACAGTAGAAAAAGTCGGAGTCGGTGAAGTTTTTATTACCGGTGGACAGTCAAATTCCTGTAACTTTGGAGGCGAAAAAACAACTGCTCAATCAGATTTAGTATCAGCATATAATCCAAATACTAACACGTGGCAGCATTGTGAGGACAGTCAGCCGAGTGAAAGTGGATTTAATACCGGTAATGGCGGTGGCTCCGCATGGCCTTCCATGGGAGACGCCCTGACACAGAAGACTGGTGTTCCGGTTGGCTTTGTATCAACGGGTGTTGGTTCTGCTAAAATTGAGGAACTTCGTACAAAACATTATTTTGCAATTAAAAATGCAATTAATGATTTGAAGCCATATGGGTATCGTGCTTTTTTGCTTCACCAGGGAGAGGCTGATACGGATGGAACAAAGCGCGAAAAATATCTGGCTTCTTTACAGCAGTTAATTGCACAGACAAGAGAAGATGCCGGATATAATTTGAATTGGTGCATTGCGCAGGTTTCCTATGCATGGAGCAATTACAATAATACGAAGAAAATGGAATCCATGAAAGAGACCCAGCGTGCGGCCTGCAACGATGAAACTATTTTTGTGGGACCAACGACCGATGATTTACAGGGTGAGTATCGACACACGGATAATCTTCATCTGAGCAAACTTGGTTTGATTGAACACGGAAAACGCTGGGCAGATGTTGTGTATAATAAAATGATTACAGCATATGAAGTTTCCATGGATACAAATACGAAGCATGGTCAGATAAGTGGAGAAAAATCCACATATCATGCTGGTGACATTGTAAAGGTAAGTGTAAAGGCAGATGAAGGATACTATTTGAAAATAGGTTCCTTTACGGTAAATGGAAAGCAGGAAGCACTGGATGGTTCTTCATTTGTTATGCATGCGGAAAATGCCGTTATGACAGGAGAATTTGTGACAATAGACGAGCTGGTTGGTTTTCTAAAGGATGAATTAGAAAAGGCGAAAAAAATTGATGCAGCCAAGTATGAAGAGGTATCGGCAACTGCATTAAAAAATGCAATTTTGGCAGGTGAACAAGCGATAATTACGCCGGCGGTAACCGGGGAACAGGTTCAAAAATGTACGGTTGATCTTATAACAGCACAAACGTCACTTGTTGAAAAGTCAGTGCCGGATGCAACACCAACACCGCTTCCGACAGCAACACCAACCGCTGCCCCAACAGAAGCACCGAAACAGACAGAAGAACCAAAACAGACAGAAGAACCGGGTGTCAGTCAGCCGGTTGCCGGTACACTTGCTGCAAAGACAAAACTTCCGAAAAAAGGAACCATAATCAAAAAAGGTGGGGTGAAATATGTAATTACAACGTCTTCCGGAAAGGTAAAGACGGTATCCGTTCTCGGAGTGGCAAACAAGACAAAGAAAAGTATTACGATAGCCAAGACAGTTTCTTATAAAGGGTATCAATATGCCGTAACCGGAATTTGCAAAAAAGCGTTTTACAAAATGTCAAAATTAAAGAAAATAAAGGTCTTGTCAACAAAGATAACAAAGGTCGGTAAGCAGGCATTCAAAAAAACAAATGTTAAATTAAAAATTCAGGTTCCAAAGAAAAAACTAAAAAAATACCGGAAATTGTTTCAGGGAAAGGGACTTGGCAAAAAAGCAAATATCGTGTAATATACGAAAAGAAAAAGACATCGTGGTCTGAAACGGTGTCTTTTTCTGCTTTTGGACAAAAGGAGATTTTATTTGCATTTTGCAGAAAAATGATTTACAATGATAATGAATCATTAGACTTATGATTACACATAAGAGAAGAAATTTGAACAGCCACGGAAGGCGTGATGGTTATGATAGCGGCATATAATTTATATCTTGGGGGCTTCCTGCCGGAAGTGTCACCAAAAAACAGTATTCACAACAAAAGAGAATTAAAAAATAAATATAAAAGCATTGTCAGCCTGAATAATGCGAATCCGCTTGTTATGGTGAAACTTTCTGCGGACACGCAGGCGTATGCGCTGAATGTGAAGGAAATGTCGATGGAACTTTCGGAAGCTTCGCAGGATGTGCTTAATGGGCGAAGTGAGGACGTGGAGGATAACATGAACCGCGTCTTGTCGTTGTACAATGGTCTGCTCAAACGCAGTGACGAGTATGGCGAGGAAAATCATAAGCCGTCGAGACCGGGTGGTGAGTTGCGCTATCTTGTGGAGGGACACACGGCAGAATTGTTTGAATCCGGAATTGCGATTGATTCCGATGGCTTTTTGTCATTTTCAGATGAGACAGAGATAAAAGTACCAGAGAAATTTATTACGGATTTGGCATCGAAAGCAGAACAGATGAGTATGAATCCGATGGAGTATGTGGATAAGAAAGTTTATAGTTATGCGCATTTATATCAGAGCGACATTGGAACTGCTTATCAGGCATCTGCATTTAGCGGTATGCTGTTTAATTCGTACTGCTAAAGAGTGGGATTCTTTGTCGGCAAAGCAGAACAAAGGCACCAATCAGACCGCCGGCAATTAAGCCGGAGAAATACAAAAAAGGAAAATAAGGAAGGATGGCAGAAGGACCCACAAGCCATGCGGCTACAGCAAATTGCCCGATGTTATGTGTAATTCCGCCTGCAACACTAACTCCGAAAGCGGAAATGTGTAAGCGGTTTTTATTTTTTAACAAATTCATGATAATAAGACTAAGTACACTTCCGGCGAGGCTGTATAGAAATCCGAACAGACTGCCAAAGGTAAAAGCATTTAACAGTCCTCGTACAATGCTTACGGTAAGCGCCTGGCAGAAGCCATTTTTATACAAAACAAGTACAATAACCAGATTGGCAAGCCCCAGTTTGATTCCCGGAAATGGGATAGGAAGCGGAAAAAGACTTTCAATATAACTGAATATGAAAGCGATGGCGGTAAAAATAGCAAGTTCAGTGATTGTGTGGATGTGCGGTTTCATATAAGCCTCCTGTTTAATATTATCGTACAATAGCATCCGGTGCAGAATCCGAAGAAGAATCCGTAATGGTTATGACAAGACGGTGTGGCAGACAGACAATCGACTGCCCGGTTTCTTTGATTGAGCCGGTTTTAACACAGGTTTTGTCATCACAGTCTGCATCTGTCATAGTAACGGTGCCATCCTGAATAAGGAGTTGATTGCTTCCTCCGTCTGTACAGCGAATCGTTTGTTTTGTGTTTTCTGACAGGGGTAAGGATAGAATCAATTTTCCATTTTCACGGACTTCAACGGTTGAGGCAGGTGTGGATTTTGGATAATAAATCCAGATGGTAATGCCGATGCCGATGAATAATAAAAATAAAATTAATATAAAATCGCTTTTGGTAAGATGTGAGCGTAAATTTGACATTGTTATCTCCTTGTCAACCGTAAAAACATTAAGCAACTACCTTACACGATAGCAGATTTTGTATAAAAAGTCAAAAAGAGAGGATGAACTACATGAGAAATCAAAAAGGAAAAAAGATAGGACTTCATATGCTGATGGCAGCACTTTTTTTTGTACTTGCCATGAGCGTCTGCACAGTAAAAACGGAAGCGAAAGATTATAAACAGGGCAAGGTGTATAAAATCACAGCTAAAAGCAAGCCGTTGAAAGCATCGAAGTTTACAAAATCTTCCTTATATAATAAAAAAACAAGGATGTATTTTACCATTCGTTCCTATATGGAGAAATTCCAGAAAAAAGGAAAAGGGACGCTTATTTTGAAAAAGGGAACGTACACTATTACCAATACCATTCATGTGCCATCGAATGTTACGATTATTTTTGAAAAGGGCGTTAAAATTGTAAAAGGAACGAAGACGAATAAGAAAAAGATGCCGGCAGCGATTACGCTGTTCCAGTTGATTCGCCCATCAAATGCGAAAAAGAAAGGCGTTTACAGTGCCTATAATGGTGAGAAAAACATTCACTTTGTCGGCAAAGGCGGTGTTTCAATTGACATGAAATACATGAAATACGGCATTGCTTTTGATGTAGCACATAATGATGGCGTGACGATTGAAAAAATTAATTTTAAAAATGTAAATGTAGGACATTTTATTGAAATGGATGCATCTGCAAATGTTTCGGTTGCCGGATGTACTTTTAAAAATGTGAAGAAAAATTCAGATTATGTAAAAGAGGCAATCAATCTGGATACGCCTGACCGCGAAACGCAGGGATTCCACAATGACTGGTCCACGTATGACAAGACACCGAATCAGAATGTGACAATTGCAAACTGCAAATTCTCGAATCTGGGACGTGCGATTGGAACTCATAAATATAGTGCGAATGGTGAAGAGCAGATTTATCATAAGAACATTGTTTTACGAAATAACCGCATTGAAAATATGCTCTGGGATTCGCCGGTACGCGTGATGAACTGGTCAGATTCTGTGTTGGAGAACAATGTTATTTCCAATGTAAAACAAAAAGGAAAAAGTGATACCCGTGGTATTTTGGTGAGCGGCGGTGTCAATGTTTCGATTAAAAATAACACACTCAGCGGCATGGGACGCGCAATTCAGTGCATTGCATGGAAAAACAGCGGGCCTGGATCGGTTTACCCGATTACCTATAATAATCTGACAGATCAGAACAAGGAAGATTTAAAAACAAATATTGGAAAGAAACTGGGACTTTCGGAGTATTTTGTACGAATTAACCCGGTATATAATGTATTTACAAATGCGGAAACAGTTGCGATAAGAAAAGGATGAAACTAAGATGTTGACACAGTTTTCAAGAACGGAATTATTGTTGGGAAAAGAAGGTATGGAACGCTTGAAAAATGCCAGAGTGGCAGTTTTCGGAGTTGGCGGTGTCGGTGGCTATGTATGTGAAGCGCTTGTTCGCAGCGGCGTGTTTACATTTGATTTGATTGATGATGATAAAGTCTGTCTGACGAATCTGAACCGGCAGATTATTGCTACGAGGAAAACAGTTGGACAGTACAAGGTGGATGTCATGAAAGAACGAATTTTAGATATCAACCCGGATGCTGTCGTAAATGTTCATAAGTGCTTCTTTTTGCCGGAGAATGCAGCAGAATTTCCGTTTGAGGAATATGACTACGTGATTGATGCGGTTGATACGGTGACGGCAAAGATTGAGTTAATCCTGCGTGCGAAGGAGACAAATACACCGATTATCAGCAGTATGGGTGCCGGTAATAAGTTAGATGCGAGCGGTTTCCGTGTTGCGGATATTTATAAAACAAAAGTGTGTCCGCTGGCAAAAGTAATGCGGCGCGAGTTGAAGAAACGCGGTGTGAAGAAACTCAAGGTGGTGTATTCGGAAGAACAGCCGAAACGCCCGATTGAGGACATGGCAATCAGCTGCCGGACAAACTGCATCTGTCCGCCGGGGGCAAAGCATAAGTGTACGGAGCGCCGGGATATTCCGGGAAGTACAGCATTTGTACCTTCGGCTGCGGGGCTTATTATTGCCGGTGAGGTGGTTAAAGACTTGTGTCAGACGGAAAGTGAGCGGCGTTAATATGAGTATTACAGTAGATGAATTATTTGCAATGAACCCGGAAACTTATCAGATTGTTGATATTCGCGGTGAGCAGGAAGTGGCTAGAGGTGCCATAGATGGAACGTTGCATTTAGATAAAGATGAAATTTCGGCAAGTCCTGAGGTGGATAAGACAAAAAAACTTGTTATTTGCTGCAGCAGAGGCGAGACCAGTGTAGGTGTTGCGGAAAAACTTTGTGAAGAAGGATTCGATGCCGTGAGCCTTCAGGGCGGTTACGCTTCGTGGCTTTTGGCACGTTTTCGTCAAATGGAAGAACAAGATGTTGCCGTTGACAAGGCGAAAGAAGTGGAGCGGAGTCTTCATAAAAAATTTCGGAAAAATATCTGGTCGAAGTTTACGAAAGCGGTTACGCAGTATGAATTGGTAAAACCGGGAGATAAAATTGCGGTCTGCATTTCCGGCGGAAAAGATTCGATGCTGATGGCGAAATGCTTTCAGGACTTGAAACGTTTCAGCAAGTTTGAATTTGATGTAAAATTTCTTGTTATGGACCCCGGCTACAGCGAGGCAAACCGCAAGGTGATTGAGAACAATGCGAAAATTCTGAATGTGCCGATTACGATTTTTGAATCGAATATTTTTGATTCGGTTTACCATATTGAGAAATCGCCGTGTTATTTGTGCGCCCGTATGCGGAGAGGTCATTTGTATAATTTTGCGAGAGAACTTGGCTGCAATAAGATTGCACTTGGGCATCATTACGACGATGTAATCGAAACAATTTTGATGGGAATGCTCTATGGGGCGCAGGTGCAGACGATGATGCCGAAGCTTCACAGCACAAATTTTGAGGGGATGGAGTTGATTCGTCCGCTGTATCTTGTTCGTGAAGATGACATTAAGGCGTGGCGTGACTACAATGATTTGAAGTTTATTCAGTGTGCGTGCAAATTTACGGACACTTGTACAACATGCGATAACGAGGAAACCCGCTCGAAACGACTGGAAATTAAAAATCTTATTCATGACTTGAAGAAGACAAATCCTTTTATTGAGGGAAATATTTTTAAGAGTGTGGAAAATGTAAATCTAGATACGGTAATTGCTTATAAAAAAGATGGTGTAAAACATCATTTTCTGGAGCATTACGAGGATAAATAGGAGGAGAGAGTATGAAAAAATGGCTTGAAAAAGTGGATTGGATTTATGTCATTGTACCGCTTGCGTTACTTGGTACGTTTTGGGTGATTGCGGCATTTACCGGACAATGGCCTTGGCAGAGTAATCCATATAATTCATATGCCTTGCAGACGGATTCGTGGTTAAAGGGAAGACTTGATTTAGGACAGAATTATGAGTGGCTTGAACTTGCCATTTATCAGGGGAAATATTTTGTAAGTTTTCCGCCGTTTCCTTCCTATGTACTGATACCGTTTGTTGTCTTGTTTGGTACAAATACACCGGACCATTTTATTGCCCTTGTAGTTACGATAATCGGGTGTATTTATGCGGTCAAACTTTATCGAGAGACAAGTGCGGAGAAACAGCATTCACTGTTCTGGGTGCTTATGCTTTACTTTGCCTCCGGTTATTTGTTTGTCGGAATGAACGGCTATGTGTGGTTTATTGCACAGAGCATGAGTTTTACGCTCAGCTTGATGGCGTTGTATTATACGCTGCGAAATAAAGGCGGTCTGGCATTAACTTTCTGGGCGTGTGCTGTGGGATGCCGTCCGATGCTTGCACTCTATGGAATTCTTTTAGGTTATCTTTTGGTGAAAGGGTACAAAAAGGAAAATCCGAAAGGGACAGTATGGCAGCTTGTAAAAGATAAATGGTACTGGGCGATTGGCTGTGGTGCGATTGCAATTTCGTATATGGCGCTTAATTATGCCCGCTTCGGCAATATCACGGAATTTGGACATAATTATCTGCCGGAGTTTACGAGAACCACGACCGGTCAGTTTAATCTTTCTTATTTAAAAGAAAATTTAATGCATTATCTGCGTCTGCCGGCAGCAGGGGGAAACGGTGGTGCGCTTTCGTTTTTCTCATCGGATGGAATGGCGTTTTGGCTGATTGCGCCGATTTTTATTACCATGATTGGTGTTTGGATATATGCGCTGGTGAAAAAGAGAGAGGGAAATCTTACACTGTTGATTATGCTTCCTCTTCTGGCGGTGGCGCATTTGTTGATTATCTGCTGTCATAAAACGCTTGGCGGCTGGCAGTTTGGCAACCGGTACCTGCTTGATATGATGCCGTATTTGTTCTTTGGTCTGGTACTCTGGAAACCAAAGGGTGAAAAGTTTGTGCAGTGGAATACGGTGATTTTGGTGTTTGGGTTTGCGATTAATCTGATTGGAACCGTGGCAACGTATAATCATTGGATTTGACGCATTCGTGTTGTGTGGCGGCTAAGTTGCGTGGCGGCTGTGCTGTGTGTTGCTGTGTTGTGCGTTGCGTGTGGATAGGGACGAAAACGTGAAAAACAACGCAAATTGTCTGAAAAAAGCGGAAAAGCGTTGCATCGGAATGATGGAACTTGCTATCAAAAGCAACACTAATTTGAAATTACACCTAAAAGAGTTGTTTTTGTGGCGTAAAACATCGCGAAAGGGCGAGGAGCACTCCTAAAATTCAGAAAAAGGCAACCATTAAAGGGAAAAATGAGTTAAAGAGTTGCTTGGTAGAATTATATTGAAAAATTCCAAAGAAATTTCTTTTTTTTCTTGATATAATATCGAAATCAAGAATGTTTTAGGAGGTAGAAAAATGAGAAAGAAGATTATTGTAAAGTTATTGGTGTTATCCCTTTTGGTTGGAGGACTGTGTCAATGGAGCGGAGGAAGTAAGGCTAAAGCGGCAAGTTCGTATTGGCTTTATGGAACGGGGCTTACAAAAAGTCAGGGCGGCGAAGCTGGATGTCGTATTAAAATGTATTATCGGGGTGGAAAATTGATTATTAAGGGTGGCATGAGCAAGGTGAAGAAAAAGTTTGATTGGGATACAAGTAAAAAAATCAAGGCAAAGACACGAAAGTATAAGGTTGCATCTAATTGTAAAGTGGTAGAATGCGAGGGAAATGAAGAGTATTCCTATGCAATTAAAAAGTTCACAAAACAACGTGGAATTAAAAGTACGAAAAATTGGGCTGGTATTTCCACATGGGTTAAAATAGTGAAAGGAAAGGTTTCAAAAATTTATCTTTCTGCGTGATTTTGCAGCAGGGGCATATGTTTTGCCCCTGTTTGTTGTTAGGAGAGAATGTTGATAATAGTGAAGCTACAAGCCATGCCAACCTCGTGAGCAAAGCTCACTCGGTCACGGGCTGTCGCCCTATAAAAAATAAAACTCCCACTGCTTCTTATGTGAGCAAGCTCCCAACGAAGCAGCGTGATTTTTATTTTTTGCATGGCTTGTAGCTTTCGCGAAAAAAACTTATTGACGTGGACCTATGGCTTGTGGTATAGTGGATAGGCGATGAATTAGGTCTTTTTTTTATGCCAAAATTTTGACCAAGCCGCAGATGCGGTGTAAGAGCTGAATAAGCGCAGGATTGCGTGGGTTCAGAAAAAATAATTTCACGGAGGTGACAAGATGCGTACTAAAATTACTTTGGAATGTACAGAATGCAAACAGCGTAATTACAACATGACAAAAGATAAGAAGAACCATCCGGACAGAATGGAAACAAAGAAATATTGTAGATTGATGTTTCGGAAAGGATGTGTATCACATGAGCGAAGCAGAAAAGACTTCGAAACCTGGCTTCTTTAAAAGTGTAAAGAGTGAGTTCAAGAAGTGTACCTGGCCGAAGAAGGAAGATTTGGTGAAACAATCTGCACTTGTAATCGTAGTGTCCGTATTGCTCGGTGTACTGATTGCCGGTGTTGACTGGGTGATTCGTCTGGGATTGGCTGCACTTCACATCGTTTCGTAGGAGGTTGCCATGGCAGAAGAAGCAAAATGGTATGTAGTTCATACTTATTCCGGATATGAGAATAAGGTAAAAGCAGATATTGAGAAAACAATCGAGAATCGGAATCTGCAGGATCAGATTTTAGAAGTTCTGATTCTACTGCAGA
>OGCN01002415.1_pt1 | contig 20398 bp, 18 predicted proteins | sample 1570181 | NCBI WGS metagenome assembly OGCN01 (sample SAMEA4370584, study PRJEB24528) | human gut metagenome | reverse complement strand
CAGCATGGGTGTGTGCGGCAGCGCTCAATCTGGTATGGTATTATATGCGGATTGGGAAAATCAAGCGGGATATGCTGAAATAACAAAAAGACAGCGAGAGCTGTCTTTTTGTTTACAGAGTCGTTTATCTGTTTGCTCATCGAAACACAAAAAAGTGAAAAAATCCCTCAAATAATCAAAAGACGGATTTTGTCTCCGGACGCTATAATCAAGTCGTACAGAATAATACACTGAGAAAGTCGTATTCGGACGAAAGGAGAGTGCACCGGTGAGAGCAATTTTACTGCTTTTTGATTCGCTGAACCGGCACTGTCTGGAGCCGTATGGCTGCGGCTGGACACAAACGCCGAATTTCAGCCGTCTGGCACAGCATTCAGTTATGTTTGACCGCTGTTATGCAGGCTCACTGCCGTGCATGCCTGCGCGGCGGGAGCTGCACACCGGACGGTATAATTTTCTGCACCGAAGCTGGGGACCAATCGAGCCGTTTGATGACTCAATGCCGGAGCTGCTCAAGAAAAGCGGCGTGTACACGCATCTGATCTCGGATCATCAGCACTACTGGGAGGATGGCGGCGCAACCTATCACACGCGCTACAACTCATGGGAGTGCGTGCGAGGACAGGAAGGTGATCCGTGGAAGGCACATGTCGGTGCAGTGGAACTGCCGCCGCATTTGGGGCAGGCAAATAAGCAGGATGAAGTCAACCGTGCCTATATCCGCGGACTGGGAAAGCAGCCGCTGGAGAAGGTGTTCGGTCTGGCGCATGAATTCCTGAATGAAAACCGTGATGCGGATAACTGGCTGCTGCATATCGAACCCTTTGATCCGCATGAGCCGTTTTTTGCGCCGGAAGAGTATCAGAATCGCTATTCGGATGACTATAATGGGACGCGGTTTGATTGGCCGCCTTATGACCATGTGACGGAACCTCTGGCTGCACAGGTGCACTGCCGCAATCAGTACGGTGCACTGCTGACCATGTGTGATGCATATTTGGGCAAACTGCTCGATTACATGGATGTACATCGGATGTGGCAGGACACCATGCTTATCGTGGCGACCGACCACGGCTTTTTGCTAGGAGAGCATGGATGGTGGGCGAAAAATCGTCCGCTATTTTATGAGGAGCTGTCGCACACGCCGCTGTTCATTTGGGATCCGAGAACCGGAGCAGCGGGAGAACGCCGGAAAGCTCTGGTGCAGACGATCGACCTTGCACCGACGCTGCTGTCGTACTTTGGCGTACCTATTCCACCGGATATGCAGGGGCACGATCTGCAAACCGTTCTGCAGCAGGATATACCAGTTCGTGATGCTGCGCTGTTCGGCATGTTCGGCGCACATGTCTGCGTGACAGATGGCCGATGGGTATATATGCGCGCAGATCGACCGGGCACAGCGCTTTATGATTATACGCTGCTGCCGCTGCATCAGCGAGCAATGTATGCACCGGAAGAACTGCAGAAACTGACGCTGCACGAGCCGTTTTCCTTTACCAAAGGGTGCAGAACGCTGAAGATTGCTATGCCGAAGGATTTCTACCCGTGCATGTCAGCAACACCGGAAGAAAACCAAGATGCACTGTTCGATCTGCAGACCGATCCTAAGCAGGAACACCCAATAAAAGATTTGATACAGGAGCAGCGTATGATCAATTTAATGTGCCGTTTGATGCAGGAAAACGATGCACCGGCAGAGCAATATGTGAGAATCGGCTTGCAGCAGCCGTAAGAATAAGGGAGGAACAACATGAAAACCATCTTCATTCTGTGCGATACACTCAATCGACGCATGCTGTCCGCGTATGGTGCGGGCGAGGACGCGGCCATCACACCGAATATTGACCGGCTGGCGCGGCGATCTGTCGTGTTTGACAGCCACTGGTGCGGCTCTGCGCCGTGCATGCCCGCACGCCGCGACATCATGACCGGACGGCTGAACTTTCTTGAAAAACCGTGGGGAGCAATGGAGCCGTTTGATCAGAGCCTGCAGAGCATTCTTTCTGGTGAAAAGAATGTGCATACGCAGATGTTTGCCGATCATGCGCACTATATCATCTGCGGCGGTGAAAATTATGTCAAGGGATTTACCGCATGGGAGGTTAACCGAGGTCAGGAATGTGATCCGGTGTGGACGCGTCCGTGTAAGGACGGTATTCGTCCGGATACGCCGCCGAAGTGGTTTAAAGGCTCGTGGACCGAAGCTGAACGTGAAAACCGTTTGCACTTTCACACGGAGTATGATTATCCGAGCGTAAAGACCATGTGGCATGCAGCGGAATGGCTGGAGGACAATCGTGACGCGGATAACTATTTCCTGTGGGTAGAGGCGTTTGACCCGCATGAGCCGTATGACTGCCCGAAGTATTATCTCGATCTGTACGAGAAGGAGGGCGACTATGACGGACCGGACTTCACGCATCCGTCCTATGCGCCCAACGAGTTTAATGAGGCGGAGACCGAGCATCTGCGCCGGCGCTGCAAGGCTGTGATGACCATGACTGACCGTCACCTCGGTGAAATTCTCGATGTGATGGACAAGTACAACATGTGGGAGGACACCATGCTGGTGTTTACCACCGACCACGGCTATCATCTCGGCGAGCACGGCTACATGGCGAAAAACTACATGGCACCGTACAACGAGGTTTTCCACATCCCGCTGATGATTTCGGCACCCGGTGTACAGCCGGGACGGTGCAGTGCAGTAACGCAGAACATTGATGTTCTGCCGACCGTGATGGAGTATTACGAGATTTCGCAGGAGGTGCTGCAGTATCCAATCCATGGCAAGAGCCTGCTGCCGCTGCTGCGCGGTGAGACCGACAAGGTTCGTGACGGTGCGATTTTCGGCTATTTCGGCAAGCAAATTGCGTGGACGGACGGCAAATATACCTATTTTCGTGCCGCAAAGGACGAGAAAAACCAGCCGTTGTACGTTTACACAGCTATGCCGACCGTTCTGCGCCAGGTCTACGGAGGTAACGACGCTGTAAACACCGAGGATTACAAGCGGATTGAGATGGGTCGCTTTCTGCCGTGGACGGACTATCCGGTATACCGCTTCCCGGCGGATATTATTCACTGGGGCAATGATTCGCAGCAGTTTGTCGGTCGTTCGCCGTATAACGAGGAAACACTGCTGTTCGATATCGAATCGGATTATGCACAGGAGTACCCGCTGCACGATGAAGCACTGGAGCGGCACTGCATCGAGCAGATGAAACGCTGCATGGCAACACACGACGCACTGCCGGAGCAGTACGAACGTTTGGGTATCTGATAAAACTGGTTGAAATGCACATTCTTGCTGGAAAGATAAGAGTGTGCATTTTTGCCATATTTTCTGTATAATAGAAGAAGCGGTGCAATCGACGGAATTTGACAGCGCAGGAATATGGCAGAGGAGCGAGCACATTGCAGAAAGAAAAGAGAAATGGGGTATGGCGTATGCTGCTTTGCGGAGGCAAACGCCGCAAAATGTCGCAGAGCATGATAGCGACCAGTCTGCTGTGCGTGCTGATTTCGGTAGCGATTGCGGTCTGCGCGATCGGATATTTTACCTTTCAGCTTGTAGTAGGTGAAAAGGGCAAGGCCCGCGTAGATGTACTGCAGCAGATCAGCGACAGCAACTCGGTCAACCGCACCAACATGGTGAAGGCGATGGATGCACTGTATGAGGATTTTTACGATGATCTGACGGCGCCGAAAAGCGAAAAGAGCAGCAGTGCCATTCAAATGCTGCTGGAGCAGACCAACCGTCAGTTCAAACGGATCGGTATGGATATGACGATCGATATTCTGATGAACGACCGCCGCATGTTTTCGACTGACCCGGATGAAAACAATCTGAAAAGCCTGAAAAACACCTACTGGTACATCAAGCATTACAGCGGTGAGACCGATACCAGCTGGAATCTGCGCTTCTGGGATGTGGATGATATTTCTACTTATGGTCTGGCGTACGGCAAGACCGTATATGCTCAGGATGGCAAGGTTGTCGGAACGATTGTACTTACCTCACGGTATGAAGCACTGTTCCGCACGTTTCAAAAGCTGGTCAGCGACGGTGTGAAGGTGTACATTCTCGACCGGAACGGCATCATTATTTCACATACCAATCCCAACCGTGTTGGCAACTGGGCATTCGATATGAAGACATTTCAGGAGGAATACGGCAGAAATACCTATAAGATTATCCTGCGCTCCAAACAGAAGATACTGATTGCCAATTACCATGATGCGTCCAGCGGTTGGACGTTTGTCGAGGAACAGAATATGGACGAACTGCTGTGGGACGGACTGAAAACCATGCGGAATTGTCTGACGATTGTATTGCTCGGCTGTATTGTTGCAGCAAGCATTGCGTACTGGCGAGGCAGACGCATTACGCAGGTGCTGTCCGACTTTACGGATGAGATCGGAGATATGTCGGCTGAAAAGCTGAGTGAACTGCCGGTCAAGGACGAATACGAAGAAACCTATGTGCTCAGTACCACCTTTAACGGCATGATACATCGAATTGAGGAATTGATTGAGGATATCCGTATCCGCGAACAGGAGAAGCAGAGGACTGAATATGATTTTCTGCAGGCGCAGATCAACCCGCATTTCCTTAACAACACGCTGCTGTCGGTCAAGAGCTTGATCGCCATGCATCAGCCGGAACGCGCCTACCGAATGATGAATGAACTGGTCGAGCTGCTGCATATTCCGGCGACGCCGGAGATACAGTTCGTGCCGCTGGAGGAGGAGCTGCATTTGATACGCAGTTATATGTCCATCATGAACTGCCGCACGGAAAAGGACACGGTTCTCATCTGCGAGGTGCCGGAGAAGATGTACGGCATTTATGTGCCGCGCATGATCGTGCAGCCGATCATCGGTAATGCCTTTTTTCACGGCTTTGCTGAGATGGAGGAAGGGTGTGAAATTCGCCTGCGGGCAGGTCTGCGCGGAAATGCGCTGTACATCGAGGTGACGGACAACGGTGAAGGTATTGCACTGGAGCGGTTAAAACAGGTACAGTCAGGAAATTACCGCTCTGAGCGGTTACATCATGGCATCGGTCTGCGCAATGTGCGCAAGCGACTGCAGATTATCTACGGCGGTCGGTCGGATGTGACGGTTCGCAGTGAGTTGGGCCAATACACCACAGTAACGATTACGATGGATCACTACCGTTCTATCCCGAAGCGGGAACAGGGAGGCAAGGCAAATGAAGATCATAGTAGTTGACGATGAACCGCTGGTCAAGCAGTATATCGTGCAGTGTGTGCGCGATGCAGGCGGCGAAAATGAAATCACCGCAGCGGTGACTTCAGGTGCAAAGGTGCTGCAGGAGATGAAGGCAAACCCTGCCGATGTGGTATTTGCAGATATTACTATGCCCAAAATGGACGGTATTGAACTGCTGCAGGAGCTTCAGCGGCAGTATCCGAGCACGGCGGTCATCATGCTGACCTGCCACGATGATTTTGAATATGCTCGTGCGGCCATGCAGAACGGTGCTAAGGATTATATTCTAAAAACCGAGGTCAGTGCGGATAAGATTCGTGCGGTTCTGGATACGCTGCAGAGCAGCCGTCAGCAGCGTATCTCCGAGAGTGCGGTACAGCAGATCGGGCGCAGCCGCTTTCTGCGCAGCATGGTGGAGCAGAGCGAGGACATGACGCCGGTCAGCACCGTTGATCTGCAGGAAAATAGCATTTATTTGAACGAGCGCGCATTTCTGACGGTGGTTTTTCTCAATCAAGGTCAAAATGCGGAGATTATGCAGAAAAACATGCAGGAACATTTTGAAAATCCGCTGTTTTACGCGTACAGTGAGCAGGAGGTATACTTGCTGGTCAACATTAGGCGTAATGCCTTTGCGGAGGAGCAGGATGCGGCGGCATATTTCTATCAATGTGCAGAGAGGCTGAACGGCGGAATCGGATGCAGCGGCGTACATCACCATTTTGCTAATCTGCCAAAGTCGTTTGCTGAGGCCGTGCGGGACTTTGATGCGCGGTTTTATCAGGCGCCCGCACAGAAATTGCCGCATGAGATTCATGTCAGTGAAGTGGAAACCTGTATCATGCGTGCAACGATTAAGCTGACCGATGGAGATATTCAGGGCGGCTGTGCCGATTTGGAGCGCCTGCTGCAGTGTGCAGAGAAATATAAAGTACGTAGCTGCTTTTTGAGCGAAACTGTGCAGCAGCTGTTTTCCGGTCTGGCTGTCAAGATGGAGCCGGAGCTGCAGCATACAGCGGATGCAGTTGTCTCCTGCTGCACATTTGCGGCTTTGTGCGAAGCAGTTCGTGAAGGCATTGCCGTACTGCAGCGCAAGCACGGCGCAGGATATTCTGCCGCAATACGAAAGGCACTCGATCACATCAATGCGCATTATGCGGAGGATCTTTCACTTAATACGGTTGCGGATGTGGTATTCCTCAACCGGGATTACCTGTCGCGGCAGTTTAAGAAGGAGGTCGGCGTTAACTTTTCGGAGTATTTGATGAGCGTGCGCATGAAGCAGGCGCGCTGTTTGCTGGAAAACAGCAGTCTGCGCATTTCAGAGGTGGCTCTCCGTGTCGGTATCACGAACATGAGCTATTTCTCGACGGTTTTCCACAAGGTGTTCGGCTGCAAGCCGAATGATGTGCGCAAGAACAAGCAGAGCGGATAATGTCATAAATGTGAAAAACCGAGTCAAATATTAAAAAGACTTTGTGCAGGGTTTACGGTAAACTATACTCAAATCAAGGGAGGTTGAAAAAATGAAACACGGATACAAAAGAGCGATCGCAATGCTTCTGGCAGCAACTGTAATGACCGGTCTGACCGCGTGCGGCGGCGGTTCCTCCTCCGGCGGCGGCTCGGGTTCCGCTTCCGGCGGCTCGGGTGACGGCACGTTTACCGCTTCCGGCAAAACCCTGAATGTCGGTGTACAGTCCAACATCATTTCTATTCCTACGGTATACGCAGAGGAGAAGGGGTATTTCGATGATCTGGGTTTGGATGTCAACCTGATTATGTTCCCGAACGGTTCTCCGGAGAATGAGGGCTTGGCAGCAGAACAGCTTGATGTGGCTTCCAATGGCCTGGCATCGGTTTACTCGACGGCTTCCGGTCTGTGCGACTGGATCGCAGAATCGGACAGCGGCTCGATCACTGCAAAGGTTTACGTTCGTTCGGGCAGTCCGGTGCTCGATCACAAGGGCGAGATTTCCGGCAAGCCGGATATGTATGGCAGCGCAGATACCCTGAAGGGTCTGACCGTTCTCGGTCCTACCTCCACGATGGAGCAATGGATTGCAAACTCGTACTTTGCACAGTTTGGCCTGACTGCAGGTTCGGATTACGAATATCTGAACATGGATCGCGCAGCAGCCGCACAGGCGATTCTGACCGGTGAAGGCGACGTATTTGTTGCCACCGATGTTGACTACTGCAACATGATGGAATCTAACAACATGGTAGAGGTTGCAGACTGTATGGAAGCAACGGACACCGAGTTCAAGAACGGTTTCCTGGCCCGCAAGGACATTCTGGCAGACCGTTATGATGATGTGGTGCTGTTCCTGCAGGGCATGTGCAAGGCAGCTGAAGAGCTGCAGGCTGATCCGGATCTGCGCAACGAGTTTGCACTCAAGTTCTATTCGGAGAACGGCAAGCCGGCTGACGAAAACGATGTTAAGACCGAGACCGAAATTCGTCCGTTCGTTGTTCCGTCCGATTATGAAGCTTCGGATTATTATCTCGGTTCCGGTCTGCTGCAGGTAGGCAATTTCTTCGCCTCCATCGGCACGATTGAAGAGGATCAGGTTGCCAATATTGAGGAAGCAATCAATGTCAATCCGCTGCAGGATGCGCTCGGCATTACTGTAAAGGCAGCAACCCTAAAATAACATACTGTCAGCAAAAGGGAGCCCATGCTCCATGGGCTTCCTTTTCTGCACCCTAAAATGGACGAAAATTACAAAATAAGGTAAAAATAAGGCGGTTTAAAAGGAGAGGAGCATATGCAAGAAAAGAAAAAACTGCAGATCAATAAGTACCTGTTCATCAGTATTGCGTCGATCTGTGCAGGCATTTTTGTATGGTGGCTGGTAACGGACGGACTGGGTATTTTCCGATCGAATGCACTGCCTTCTCCGGTAAAGGTTGCCTCTACGTTTGTGAAAAAATGGTTTGAGACCAAGCCGGACGGCGCAACGCTGCTGCAGCATCTCGGTGCCAGCCTTCAGGTTGCACTCGGCGGCTATTTAATTGGTGCGATCATCGGCATCCCGCTCGGTATCTTCATGGCGTGGAACGACAGGGTGGATATGCTGGTTCGTCCGGTATTCGATCTGGTTCGTACCATTCCCGGCATTGCATGGACTTCGGTTATGGTAACGCTGGTCGGCATCGGTTTTCTGTCCAAAGCGCTGGTTATCTTTATTTCCGCGATGGTCGCTATGGTTATCAACAGTTATTCCGGTATTAAGCAGACGAAAACCGTGCATCTGTGGGTCGGTCAGACCTTCGGTGCAAGCAACTGGGAGCTGCTGACCAAAGTAGCGATTCCGTCTGCACTGCCGATGATCTTCACCGGCCTGGACGTTGCTCTCGGTTCCGCATGGACCACGCTGGTTGCGGCAGAACTGCTGGCTTCCACTAAGGGTCTTGGCTTTATGATTCAGCAGGCACGCGGTATTTTTCGCCTGGATATCATCATCGTCGGTATGATCGTCATTGCGATTACCGGTGCGGTGCTGTCCTCGATTATTCAGTTTATCGGCAGAAAGCTCATCAAGGGAGGTAGACGTGGATGAAAGAACGCAACAAGCGTATCGCCTATGGCGTGCTCGGTATTTTCATTTTTCTGTGTATCTGGTACGCAGCGACTATGTTTACCTCACTCGGCAAGGTTATGCCTGATCCGGTGACGGTTATTGCAGGATTTTGCAAGGCATTTGTTGTACCGATCGGTACGCATTCTATGATTATGCACATCCTCATTAGTTTGCGCCGCATGCTGATCCCGTATGCGTTCGGCGGCGTGCTCGGTGTGCTGGTCGGTGTCGTGATGGGCTGGTACAAGATTGCTGATTCTATTCTGATGCCGTACATTCAGATGTTCCGCCCGATTCCGCCGATTGCATGGATTCCGCTTTCTATCGTATGGTTCGGCTTCGGTGAAGGTTCCAAGTATTTCTTAATTTTTCTGGCATGCTTCTTTACCATTGCACTGACTACCTACAACGGCGTGCACTCGGTCGATGAAACACTGGTTCGTGCAGCGCGTATGCTGGGTGCGAAAGATAACCAGCTGTTCACTTCTATTGTACTGCCAACGACGGTTCCGTACATTTTCTCCGGTCTGCAGGTAGCACTCGGCTCTGCATGGGCCACCATTGTAGCGGCAGAGATGATTCGCTCGTCCGAAGGCGTCGGCTGGCTGATCGTAAGCGGTCAGGACGTAGGCAATATGACGCAGATCATGGTAGGCATTCTGGCGATTGCCCTGACCGGTCTGCTCATCACTACCATCATGAGAGGAGTTGAATCCAAGCTATGCGCATGGACAGTGAGAGGAAAGTAACGGCTGCTGGCGAGCCGTTGATTGAGTTCCGTGGTGTGGATAAGTTTTTCGACAAACCGGAGGAAGGCCGCTATCAGGTCGTCGGAGATTTGAATATTAAGGTGCGCGAAAATGAGTTCCTTGTGCTGTTCGGTCCCGGACAGTGCGGTAAGAGTACCATCCTGAACCTGATTGCAGGCTTTGAGATGCCCTCGTCGGGGCACGTTCTCTGCATGGGCAAGGATATCACCGGGCCCGGTCCGGACCGCGGCATGGTCTTTCAGAATACGGCATTGTTTCCGTGGCTTACTGTTATGGGAAACGTGGAATACGGTCCCAAGGTACGCGGTATCAAGAAGGAAGAACGCCGCCAGAGGGCACAGCATTACATTGATCTGGTCGGCCTGCAGGGATTTGAAAATTCGTTCCCGGTCAAGCTGTCAGGCGGCATGCAGCAGCGTGTCGGTATTGCCCGTGCATACTGCAATGAGCCGCTCGTGATGCTGCTCGATGAGCCGTTCGGCCATCTGGATGCACAGACACGTTATCTGATGCAGGATGAGCTGACCCGCATCTGGCAGGCAGAAAAGCGCACCGTTATTTTTGTAACCAACAACATCGAGGAGGCAGTGTACCTCGCAGACCGCATTCTGGTGCTGCGCAACTGCCCAACCGGTGTTAAGGCAGAGTATGAGATCAACCTGCCGCGTCCCCGTAATTACACCGACCCCGAATTTCTGCGGCTGCGCCGCGAGATCGATTCGGTAGTAGATCATACGCTGTAAAGGAGGTGCCGGACAATGGCAAACAAAGAGCCGAAGGTAAAAGTGCAGAACCTGACCAAAAAGTTCGGTGACCTGCTGGTGCTGGATAATTTGAACTTTGAAGTAGAGGAAGGCGAGTTCCTGTGCATCGTTGGTCCGACCGGCTGCGGCAAAACTACTTTTCTGAACAGTCTGACCCGCCTGTATGAGCCGACTGCAGGCGAAATCCTGGTAAACGGCATTCCGGTCGATCCGAAAAAGCAAAATATATCCTATATTTTTCAGGAGTATTCCTCCTTCCCGTGGCTGACTGTGGAGCAGAATATCCGCTTCGGTCTGGAGATCAAGAAAATGCCCAAGGCAGAGGCGGATGCCAATGTAGAGGAAATGCTGGATATCGTCGGTTTGACCAAATTCCGCAATTACTATCCCAGTCAGCTTTCCATCAGTATGCTGCAGCGCGTTGCTATCGCGCGTGCATTTGCAACCAAACCGGAGCTGCTTCTGATGGATGAGCCGTATGGCCAGTTGGATATCGATCTGCGCTTCAAGCTGGAGGACGAGCTGATCAAGCTGTGGAAAAAGACGGGTACGACCGTACTGTTTATCACGCACAACATTGAGGAAGCCGTATACCTCAGCCAGAAGATTATGGTGCTGACCAACAAGCCAACCTCGGTGAAAACCGTGCTGGACAATCCGCTGCCGCTTCCGCGTGATGTGGTATCACCGGAGTTTGTCGAGCTTCGCAACAAGGTTACCGATCTGATCAAATGGTGGTAACGTAACTGCTTTGACCGATTCACTCAATCTCTCTTCTTTCCCCTTGATATCGTTTTGGTATCAAGGGGAAAACAGTATGAGGGGATATTTCTGAAAAGGAGTGTAAAATATGCCGCGTAATATTCTGTTGTTTATGACTGATCAGCAGCGCACAGATTATGTGGGCTATGCCGCGGACAGCTGCGTTTCCACGCCGAATATCGACTGGATTGCACAGCATGCCCATTTTACTTGCTGCAATACAACCAATCCTATCTGTTCTCCGGCGCGTACCTCGCTTATCACGGGACGATATCCGCGCCAGATTGGTACGCTGACCATGGCAGGTGATCTGTTCCCACAGATACCGACATTTATGCAGGCTCTGCAGGGTGCAGGCTACAAGACCTACGGCATCGGCAAGTTCCATTATAATCAGACCTATCCGTGGTCTACGCCGAGAGGCTGCGGCATGGATTCGGTGGCAGGAGAACAGGACGAGAAGTCTTACGGTTATGATTTCATCTGGGAGACCGCAGGCAAGCAGCAGGTGGTTTCCAACTACTGTTTCTACGGTGATTATCTGGCGAAGAAGGGCATGCTCGAGCAGGTACGAGACTTTTTCTCGCAGAGCGGCGGCAAAAACGGCGATGTAGCGAACCACAACTATGATAAGGCGCTGCCGTGGCCGTTCGATGAGGAGGATTACATTGATGTGGTCACCGGCCGTGTGGCACGCGAGCAGCTTCGCGCACATCCGGCGGAGCAGCCGTTCTACATGATGGTGTCCTTCTGCGGACCGCACAAGCCGTATGATGCACCGCAGCGGTATCTGGATATGTTTCCGCTCGAGCGGGAGGACGATTTTATCCTGCCGGAAGGACAGATCATTTCGGATGAGGACAAGGAGAGCCTGTATCGTCAGCGCCGTTCGGCAAAGGCGATGATTCGGTTGATCGACGATCAGATAGGTGAAACACTGGATGTGCTGCGTGAGCGAGGCATGCTGGACGATACACTGATCGTGTTTACCTCGGATCATGGTGATATGTTGGGCGATCACTTCATGATTCAGAAAGGTGTGCCGTGGAAGCAGTCGGTTGGTATTCCGCTGGCGGTGCGTCTGCCGGGTGCAGCGCCTGTTGGTGAAAACACCGCACCGGTTGAAATTTCCGACATTGCAGCAACTGTACTCGATTATGCAGGATTGGATGCACAGCGGGTGCTCAGCAGAAGCTGGCCAGCGTATAACGATATTATTCCGAGCCGTTCGCTGCTGCCGGTGCTGCGCGGGGAACAAGAGCGCGTCCGTGATTTTTGCTTTAGCGAAAGCGACTTTACCGAGGAGCGTATCGACGGCGTTTCCATCACTTCAACACCATATTGGCGCGGCGCAGACGGCTGCCGAAGCAATGCGTGGCAGACTATCATCACGGAGAACAGCAAGTACATCAAATATCTCGGCTATAAGCTGGGGGAAATGCCGTATGAGGAATTCTATGATCTGCAATGCGATCCGCAGGAGCGCGAAAACCGCATTGCAGATGAAACTTATCGCGATCAGATCGAACAGGCACGCCGCCGGCTGTCGTACATGGTGGATCATTATCCGCCGGCGCAGAAAACGTGGACAACTGCCTGTGCGGCAAATCGCCAGACGGCGAAGGACTAAGGGTGTGATCATGTGCAGAGTATTTGTTTTCTGGTAGCGTTCGGCGCTTGTATCATCGGTAAAATATGCGGTATGGGCGGAGGCGTGATTATCAAACCTGCATTGGATGCGCTCGGCATTATGCAGGTGGCAGAAATCAATTTTCTGTCTGGATGTACGGTTCTTGGCATGACGTGCTGGTCGGTTGGCAAATCGATGGTGCAGCACGAGTCGCAGATTGACCTGTCGGTCTCAACACCGTTGGCAATCGGTGCGGCTGTTGGTGGTATGGCAGGAAAACAGCTGTTTTCTACTGTGGCCGGTCTGTTTGCAAATGCGGATACCGCAGGCGGTATACAGGCGGCGCTGTTGTGTACCGCGACGTTTTCCACACTGCTCTATACCATCCGCAAGGACCGATTAACCATGCTTCAAGTGCGCAATCCGGCGGTCTGCGTGTTGATTGGACTGGGATTGGGCATGCTGGGCACCTTTCTCGGTATTGGCGGCGGGCCGTTTAATATGGCGGTGTTGTTCTTCTTTTTTTCTATGCCGACCAAGGTGGCGGCACAGAACAGCCTGTACATTATTCTCATCAGCCAGAGCGTCGGCATCATTACCACGGCGGTGACAGACAGTATTCCGACATTATCAATTATTCTGCTGTGCGGTATGGTGCTGTGCGGCGTACTGGGCAGCGAAGCCGGAGGACGCATCAATAAACGTCTGAGCGACCGGCAGGCAACCCTGCTGTTTGAAGGCTCCATGCTGCTGGTGATGGTGCTCAGCGCGTGCAATATTTATCGTTTTCTGTTAAAATAAAAGCTGAGGAGGGGTGATTATGCCGCCGATCAATATTCTGATCAAGCCTGCATCGTCTGCATGCAACATGGCGTGCCAGTATTGCTTTTACAAGGATGTTGCGGCACACCGGGAACAGGAGTTCGAGGGAATGCTTTCAATCGAATCAATCGAAAAGGTGATACAGGCGGGCATGGAATATGCCGAGCATATCTGCTCCTTTGCGTTCCAAGGCGGTGAGCCAACGCTTGCAGGCCTGGATTTTTACCGTCAGGTGGTGGTACTGCAAAAGCAGTATGCCAAACCGGGTGTGGAAATTCGTAATGCCATACAGACCAACGGCTACACCATTGATGAGGAATGGGCCGCGTTTTTCAGAGAAAATCATTTTCTGGTGGGATTGTCGCTAGACGGACCGCCAGAGCTGCATAACCGCAACCGCACAGATGTGCAGGGAAAGGATACGTTCAATCGAGTTATGAAATCCGTGCGGCTGCTGAAAAAACACAATGTTGAGTTTAATATTCTATGTGTCGTAACCGGACAGAATGCACGTTCGGTCGAAAAGTTATATCGGTTTTACCGTAAACAGAAATTCAGATGGCTGCAGTTTATTCCGTGCATCGATCCGTTTGATCGGGCAGATGGTGAGCCATGCTATACGCTGACCGCAGACGGTTACGGTGATTTCCTTGTGCGGCTGTTCGACCTGTGGTTCGACGATCTTCGGCACGGCGAGTACATCAGCATCCGCCATCTGGACAACTGGCTGTCCATCCTTCTGGGGGAGCGGCCGGAAGCCTGTAATATGGCAGGCTGCTGTTCGGTACAGTTCGTTGTGGAAGGAGACGGCGGTGTGTATCCTTGTGATTTTTATGTGTTGGATGAATGGCGGCTGGGAAACATCGGCGAAACTGGTCTGGCTGATATGCAGAACAGCGAGACTGCAAAAAGATTCGTTCGGCAGTCGCTTGCCGTACCGGAGGAGTGCAAGACCTGTCAGTGGTTCGGTTTGTGCCGCAACGGCTGCCGCCGTGACCGAGATATCCTGCCGAACGGCGTAATCGGGCAGAATATTTACTGTGCGGCATACAAAAAATTCTTCTCAGAGCGATTCCGTCAGCTGACACAATCGATTGAGTGCATTCAGCGTATGCAGTATAGGTAAAAGGAAATCCTCATATCATCTTATATCATTTTGATATGCTATCCTCGCGTTTTCTGCCGCTCGTACATTATATATAGTAAGAAAAGGACCGGAATCTTCCTTCCTTTTGTTTGGCGAAAGGTGTATTTCGCGTGCGACCTCCATCTGGGTGCGTCCCTCGAAGAAGCGCAGCCGGATGATGCGGCGCTCGCGGTTGTTCAGGCTGCGCATAGCGTCCCGCAGAGCAATACCGGCCAGCCAGTTGTCGTCCGTGTTTTTGGTGTCACCGACCTGATCCATCACGCAGACCGTGTCCGTGCCGTCGTGGAACACCGGCTCGAACAGCGACACCGGGTCGAGTATCGCGTCGAGCGCGAACACGACCTCCTCTTTCGGCACATCCATCAGCTTGGCCAGTTCCACGATGTCCGGCTCACGCTGGTGCTCGCGGATGAACGCCTCCTTGGCCTGCAGAGCGCGGTATGCCGTGTCGCGCAGGCTGCGCGAGACTCGCATGGCACTGTTGTCGCGCAGGTAGCGGCGGATTTCGCCGATGATCATCGGTACGGCGTAGGTGGAGAAGCGTACGCCGAGTTCGGTATTAAAATTGTCGATGGCTTTCATCAGGCCGATGCACCCGACCTGAAACAGGTCGTCCGGCGATTCGCCGCGGCCCTGAAACCGCTGAACAACGCTGAGCACCAGCCGCAGATTGCCGCGGATCAGCTCATCGCGTGCCTGCTTGTCTCCGGCAGCGGATTTTTTCAAAAGCTCGTCCGTCTTTTTGGCGGAGAGCACCGGCAGTCCCGATGTATTCACACCGCAGATCTCAACTTTTGTCTGCATAAAATTCCCTCCTGTTGGTCGTCACTATGTGGATACTATCTGGATTTTCCCCGCGGTCCCGTTCAAATATACCGACGAAATATTTTGCATGGGCCGGAGATTCGACAAATTTCACGTTCGCCTTGTGATATGGAACCGAGAAAGCGTTTTGCGTCCATCAGAAATTCCCTCTTGTGGGAATAGGGGGGAAGGGTGTATAATAAATTCAAGAGAATGCCTGTTTGCAGCGTCACACTGCATACAGACGATTGAAAACGAAGGAGAATGCAATATGTTTGAAAATCTGATTGCAGCACTCAAGGCTGACAAGCGCAAGATCGTATTCACCGAAGGCCCGGACGCTCGTATCCTCGAAGCGGCTGCACGCCTGAAGAAGGACGGCCTGATGGATTCCATCCTGGTCGGCAATGTTGACGAGGTAAAGGCTGCTGCTGCAAAGGGCGGCTTCGATATCGAGGGCATGGAGATCATCGACCCGGCTACCTACCCGGAGATGGACGCTATGGTAGCTAAGATGGTAGAGCTCCGCAAGGGCAAGATGAGCGAGGAAGACTGCCGCGCTGCACTGTCCAAGGGCAACTACTTCGGCACCATGCTCGTTAAGATGGGCAAGGCTGACGCACTGCTCGGCGGCGCTACCTACTCCACCGCTGACACCGTTCGTCCGGCTCTGCAGCTGATCAAGACCAAGCCGGGCGCACACCTCGTAAGCTCCTGCTTTATTCTGGTCCGCGAGAAGGACGGCGTAGAGGAGAAGCTGGCTATGGGTGACTGCGCGATCAACATCGACTATCCGGATTCTGTTGATAAGGAAGGCAACGTAACCCTGAAGGGCAGCCAGAAGCTGGCTGAGGTTGCAATCGAGACCGCTAACACCGCTAAGGCTTTCGGTATCGACCCGAAGGTTGCTGTTCTGTCCTTCTCCACCAAGGGCTCCGGCAAGGGCGGCACGGTTGCTCTGTCCCGCGAGGCTACCGAGTACGCTAAGGAGATGAACCCGGAGCTGGCGATCGACGGCGAGCTGCAGTTTGACGCTGCTGTATCCCCGGTTGTTGCTGCTACCAAGTGCAAGGGCTCTCCGGTTGCAGGCCAGGCTAACACCTTCATCTTCCCGTCTATCGAGGCTGGCAACATCGGCTACAAGATCGCTCAGCGTCTGGGCGGCTACGCTGCTTACGGCCCGATTCTGCAGGGTCTGAACGCGCCGATCAACGATCTGTCCCGCGGCTGCAACGCTGACGAGGTTTACCAGATGGCGATCATCACCGCTGGCCTGAAGTAATTTCAGCACACACATAATTGCATAAGTAAGGAATCCGCCGACGTGAAAATTCAATCGCGTCGGCGGATTTTGCTTTTTCAGTGGGGAGGGAAAGCGTATGAAACGGAAGATTATAGCTGTTATTGCAGGTATTCTGATTTTTGGATGGGCATATTGGCTTGTGCCGTATTCGCCGATACCGGATACGGTGAATATCACGGAAATGCGGGTGTATCAGCTTGACAGGGGAGAATACGCTGATGATTTCACCGAGCGGGTTGATACAGATACCGTACGCGAACTGCTTACGCATATTCGGGCACGCCGTATACCGAGTCTGCGGCTTGAGGGGATACAGGAAGGCAGTTTTGTCGTTGAGGTGAAATACTGGGATAAAACTATGTGTATCAATCTCGGCGAACCGGGTGGACCGGATTATGTGTATGACGGTATATTGCGTCCTACGCTGTGGATGCACAAGGTGTCCGGCGGTGAGGAACTGCTCACGTTGCTGGCGGACAGCTACTACAACAAAGAGGAGGGATAGCGATGAAACGAAGGATAGTATTTGCATTGATAAGTGTGCTGATTTGTGTGGGAGCAGCGGTTTGGCTTGTGCCGTACACGCCCATGCCGGACATGGACGGCTTCTGGAACGTGCGTATCTGGCGCGTCAATGGCGCGGATATGACCGAACTGACCGAGCAGGTCGATCAGACCGCTCTGCGAGAGGTGCTGACGCAGGTCAAAGCCAGCCGTGTGCCGCACCCGAAGCACAGCTTCTCGATGGATAAAATCAGCTACGAAATCGTTGCGGTGTACAATAAATACACCGACCTTCCTCGATATCGGCGAGATTAACTTTGTGTACCGAGATTGGGTACATAATCTGAAAAACGGCAATGAGATTCTCGATAAATTGGATGCAATCTGCAATAATTGAGAATTGAAAATGGAGAATGGAGAATTAACGTAACGGTATAACGTTTTGTGGGCGGCCAATGACCGCCCCTACGTTTGCGCGTTTGCAAATGGTTTAACGTGCATACAATAGGCATTACGGTATACCGTAGGGTGCGCCGACCTCGGCGCACCGCATGTAAATTCATCTGCACAAACTACACCGTAGGGGAGCGCATTGCGCTCCCACATCACGTTAAATGGGCGAGGACGAATAACGTGCACCATAACAAGATGGTTCGGAAAACCAAACCATCACGTCCATTCTCCATTCTCCATTCTCAATTTTCCATTCGGCACGCGCTAACCCAAAACAAAAGGACTGCCCTTCCGGTCAGTCCTTTTTACAGCAGCGACAGCTGTCCATCCGCGAGATTTACAATTTTCAGTCCGCTCTGCTCAGCCATATGCACGGTCTGCGCCGTACCGCCCGACCGTCCATCATAGTAACAGATGAGCCTTGACGATGCATCTACCATGAACCGGTTGCGCGCGGCAAAGCACCCGGCGTGATAGCTCCGCGAGAGCGCGTATACCTTATCTGCGGCGAGCAGGCAGCGGTTGAACCGGCGTTTCCACTCGAGCGGAAACCGATCGGCCTGTCCGTCGAACGGCACAGCACACAGCAGCTGCACCGGGAGTGCGGCGCGCGCGCGCAGAACAGCTTCGGCGGCCCACAGGTCGAACCCGGTGGACATACCGGAGAGAAACCGCGTACAGCCGTCAGCGGCGGCCTCTGCGACCGCAGCATCGAGTGCGGCGAACAGCTCGCGCGCAGCGGGACAGTCCTCGTTCCGGAACGGCATTTTTTCAATTCGGTAGCCGGAAAAACAGCAGGTCACCGGACGCAGATCCGCCATGACACACCCTCCAATCAGAACAAATGTTCTGTTTTTATCAGTATACAATAGATGAAGCCAAAACGCAAGTTGTAAATTTGATAAAAAGCTGATATGATAAGTACAGCACAATTTACCGACACAGGGGAGGGACGCAATGAACGGTCAAAACCGATGGCTATACCTGATCAAGCGCATGGTTTACCGCTTTTTTGATGACGGCATTCCGCAGTCTGCGGCAGAGCTTTCGTATTTTCTGCTGTTTTCCATGTTCCCGCTGCTGATGTTCGTCAACTCCATGCTCGCACAGCTTGACCTGTCAATCGAGGGGATGCAGCCGGTGCTGGAAATGCTGCCGAAAAGTCTGCAGCAGCTCATAGGCGGCTATATTCAGCAGCTGACCGGCACGCCGTCGTTCAGCCCGATGATCGTCGGTCTGGGTCTGACGCTGTATTTCCTGTCCCGTGCGGTGCGCTCAATGATGCGCACGGTCAACGATATTTACCACGTTGAAATCTCGCGCGGCATGGTCAAGGACGTGCTCATTTCGTTCGGCATTACGGCGGGTTTTCTTGTTTCGGTTGTGTGCAGCTTTGTGCTCGTTGTCGCCGGACGAACCATCATCCGCGTTGTACCGAAATATCTATCGGTGCCGCCGGCTGTGATGGACGGACTGCACGATGCCAGCTTCTGGGTGATGATCGCGTTTATTTTCGTGTTCCTCATGCTGTTCAACAAGGTCGTGCCCAATCTGCACCTTAGGTTCCGTGAGGTGTGGCCGGGGGCGCTGTTCTCGCTGGTAGCGTGGATTCTGGTCTCGCTTGGATTTTCGTTCTATGTGGACAATATGGCGCGGTATTCTGTGCTGTACGGCTCTCTGGCGGCGATTATCGTACTGATGCTGTGGCTGTATATCGTCAGCATGATCCTGCTGATGGGTCCGCAGCTGAATCATACGCTGGTCGTGATGCGGCTGTACCGGCTGGAAAACGAGAAACACATCTAAGTAAAAACAGTGCGGATACGCACTGAAAATAGAGAAAACACGGAGGAAAAGGATATGAAAGTTGTAGCAATCAACGGCTCGCCGCGCAAGGACGGCAACTGTGCGCAGATGCTCGAGGTGCTCGGCAAGGTGCTCAAGCAGGAGGGCATCGAGTTTGAGGTATGTCAGCCGGGGGCGAAGGTGCATCCGTGCATGGCGTGCTATCACTGCCTGGACAACGGCACGCTGCGCTGCGTGCAGGACGACGACGGTGTAAATGAAATCATCGCCAAGTGCATTGAGGCGGACGGCATCGTGCTTGCGTCTCCGGTGTACCACGGCGGCATTGCGGGCGGCATGAAGTGCGTGCTCGACCGTCTGATTCTGGCGGCAGGCTGCGGCGATAATCAGCTGAAGCACAAGGTCGGTGCGGCGCTGTGTACGCTGCGCCGTTCGGGCGGCATGGAGACCTACCAGCAGCTGCTCGGCACGATCAACACCATGGAGATGGTGCTTGTCACCTCGGACTACTGGAACGCCGTACACGGCGCAGACAAGGGCGAGGCTGTGCAGGATATCGAGGGTGTTGAAGTCATCGAAAAGCTGGGCCGCAATATCGCATGGATGCTCAAGGTGATCGACAAGGCCGGAATCGAGCCGCCGGAAAGCCGTCCGCGCACGATGATGAACTTTATCCGCTGATCCGTATGGTTATCCGCTAAACAAAAATTGCAGAGTCCCAAAAGGCACAATGAGAAACTCATTGTGCCTTTTTGTGCATAAATTTATCAAATTGGTGGGCATATCCTGTGTAACTGCTGAAATG
>OGCN01002406.1_pt1 | contig 20473 bp, 18 predicted proteins | sample 1570181 | NCBI WGS metagenome assembly OGCN01 (sample SAMEA4370584, study PRJEB24528) | human gut metagenome | reverse complement strand
TCAAAAGTAATAGTGTTACGTTTGTCTCGTTCATGGGCATCACCCCCATTCATTCGAAATGGATAGGGGCGATATAACCGCCTGCCGTTGTGTGTGTAATGCCTACGGCAACATCATATACGAACATATGATGTCATGTCAATATAGTTTACTATCTAACGCAAAGATATACGCTGCAAGAAGCTCAGGTCTTAATCCTCCCATCGGTCGTCGTCCCAATCGTCGTCATCGTCATCTTCCCAACGATCGTCATCCCAGTAGTCATCGTCATCGTCTTCCCAGCGGTCGTCGTCCCAGTAATCATCATCGTCAAAGGACTCCAACGCCGGCATGCCGCTTCCCCAAGTGGGCGATGATCCTATCCCCAAAGGCGACGTCATGGCAAAGGAAAGATTGCCCATCAGAAACCATACGGCGCACATCATCATCACTAACCAACGCTTCATAGTTCTTCACCTCTCTGTCAAAAATAACAAGCCGCGTTATCTCAACATGGTACAGCCCATGTTGAATATCCCTTTCATCTCCTGTATATTACACATTGTACCATAAGAAAATAGCAAAAAAGAAGAATTATGCAATTTTCAAATGTAAAATTACAGTAAAATAACCTATTTCTTAATACAACAGCCTCGGAGTTCTTCATGAAGCTCCGAGGCTGTTGTATATTATTTACCATTCATCACTATCACCGTCATCGTATTCATCGGCAGAATAGCCATCGTCATGAGCCGCATCCAATTCGTCACGCCGTTCTCCCTGCCCATCGGCATAGCCGATTTTAAAATCTTCTGAGCCGTAATCCGGCCACTCGTCCCACAAGCCCATACAGGCATCTTCATAGCCCTTCGCATACCCTGCATCGTATTCCTCGTATGTCGCCTGTGACACCGCACTGCCGCAAATCCAGACGCATAAACATACTACCATCAATAACAATAGCTTCATATGCTGCACCTTCTTTATTTAATACGCCCCATCGCCGCAAGGACAAGACGCAATATGGTCGTTCAGCACGCCGGCGGCCTGCAAAAAGGAATACATAATCACCGGCCCGACGAAGGACGCGCCCCGCTTCTTTAAATCCCTGCTGATGCGCTCCGACAATTCCGACTGAGCCGGTATGTCCTTCTGCTCGTTCCAAGCGTTGCGAATCGGCTTCCCCTCCGTAAAATGCCAAACATAGGCGTCAAAGGAACCAAACTCCTGCTGAATCTCCTGTACAACGCGGGCGTTCTTCCGCACCGAAGCAATTTTCAGGCGGTTGCGAATCACATCGCCGTGAAGACGAATCTCCTCCAGATCGTCGTCGGTCAGCGCCGCGCAGGCCGGTATGGAAAAATTCTGAAAGGCCTTACGATACCCCTCGCGCCGCTTCAAAATCGTCAGCCACGACAACCCAGCCTGCGCCCCTTCAAGACACAGCAGCTCAAACAACATCGTATCGTCATGACAAGGCACGCCCCATTCCGTATCGTGATATTCCCGCAGCAACGGGTCGCCTAAGGCCCATGGGCAAATTGAATTCATGAGAAACTCCTTTTATAAATCTCTTAATTTCACACCATCTTGCGTTTTCCATAGTATATTTCCATTAGAATGACTTCCCCTCACGACAGCAGCTGCTGCCGAAGGTGAGCTGAACCCATAATCTCGTGAAAACGTTTCTTCGCAAATCGTGCCGTCCGATTCCAAGCGCTGCCTTAATTTATAACATGAATTATCTTCGACGCTTTCTGATACAGCAAATCTTTTATAACAGTAAAGCTTAATCATAAATACATACTACAAATCAATACTAACAAACTATTGAATCAAAAATATGTATAAGCTCAACAACATCTGTATAATATTGTTTAATCTCTAAAAATGTAGCTGTTGGGGACTTTCCGTGTGCAAAAGAATGCCTATTCTCCACTAAAGAATTTGATGCCCTAATCAATTTTTCTTTATCGGTTCTTGTTTTTACGGCATTTTGAAAATCTTTTTTCCATTGCTCATCAAATTTTCCAAGTAATTTCTGCATCATTTCATATTTTGCACTCATAGATCCCCTTCTAATTGTCGTATCAAGATACGTATCAATTCTACTATTTGTTAATTTGGAAAAATGATCCGCGACAATAGAACGATACACGAATTCAACTGTACCACAAGCCTTTATAAGTGCGTAATTAGTAAAATATTGCCGTCCTTTATCTAAAGAAGGTAATACATTAATACGCACCTCAATATCATCTAATTCGGCGGTGCATTCATCTAACATTTCCTGTAATTCCTGCTTCATTTGAGATCAACCCCAAACAACATTTTACCCACAAGAAAAATTCGTTTTTGAATATTTTCAATATCAGTAGTACGCTTACTGGTTACTTCTTTGAACTCAGGATTCGTAAGAAGATCAATATGTTTTTCAACAGAAACATTAGTACATTGAACTCCCTTTCTATTAATTAGAAATACTGCAACCATAATTGCATCGAAAATAGCTGGATGAAATTTTTTAGAAAATCTGCCACGAATATAATTTTTAAATGCGGTTATGCCAATGCAATCATGGACAATTTGTACGGTTCGTTCAAACTCCTCTTTGAAATTTTGAATCTCTTCTGAATTGTCTTCTTTATGGGCTTTCATAAAATCGTTGAGTGCCTTTTTTAAAGAAATTTGCTTGCTCTTATTATTTAAGATGTCATCGGTTTTCATAGTAAAAAAACGAAGAATGTATTCAAGATCACGCATTCGACTATCAACTTCTTTAGTACCAAATAATTCTCGCCATATTCTATTTTCATTTATCTCAAAAAGCATAGTATTGAATGAGCCTTGGTATACACAATTTCGAATTTCCTGCGGTGTCAGAGTTCTTCCACTAGTATTAATACGTTCAAATATTTGATATAGGCTAGTACCATCATTTTCTGGTTTCTTCTGTTCAAAAATTATAGCGTGAATTGTAGTGCTTTTAATTTTGCGCTGATCATCGGTAGACAATTCTGAAAACGCCTTGTTTCTCCATCTTTCATTAATTTTTTCGGAATTAGATAGTCTAAACACTTTTTTATCCGTAGAAAAAATTCCACGCATATAATCATATACTGTCATAATTCGCTGATACCCATCTACAATTAGCTTCTGACTTCCTGACTGTGCTAAAAAAATACTTGGTACAGGCAAACCCAACAAAATAGATTCAACGAACCTACTTGCTTCTACTCTATCCCAGACATATTTTCGCTGGAGTTCAGGTTTAACTAATTCATCTTCCTCATACATGCTGATCAATTCTCTGAAAGAAAGATCTGCACCCCATGATGAAATGTTGAAAAGAGAATCATCTGAATAATCATCCTCAATTTCAGACTGAATTTCTTCAATATAATTTTTTTCTTTTGTACTCATTTTTTAGATCTCCTTTTATTTAAATTAACACATATTTAAATTTTTAAATTAAATTACTCTCGTTTTTTATATAACACAATTCCTCGCGTGAAAATAGCTTCATGTATACTGACTTTGATATTGACAATATATGTATACACCTTATTACTTTTAAATTAATATACTTACATGCTATAATATTTTATCTTTGTTAACAACTTAAAGCCTATTTCAATGGCTCCTCCTCACACGCCTTGCTAAAGTTATTGTTATCCAACTCGCCACGAAAAGCACACCCAAGGATACCTTTTTGGATAAGTTTTATCTGTTCTATCACTCCTTCGGCTGCTTTTTTTACTTGTATCTCTTTAACGAAAAAGTCGTCAAGAATTTGGACGATTTTTTTTTGTTCACAAACAGAAGGTAAATTTAAGAGGTAATCTTCCATAAATGACTTTGGCACGCGTTGTTGACCTACAGCTCCCACCATTACGGATTTGGCTTTATTTCGGAATGCAATGTCACGTACTATATGATATAAATATCGATTATACAACTTTTCTCCACACCGCAATACGTAAAATTCCGTTGTCCCGTACCCAATGTCGTTTACCAGTTTGCCGATAATCGCTGATTTGCCATTTTCCATACATGGAGTAATCTTAGCAAATACCACATCTCCCTCCAAAAAGTTAGTAAATCCCGTTCTTACATCCTTAAGTAACTTAGTTTTTGGCTTTGTAATTTCTCCACTTGTTTCTGATAAAGAAGCCATTGGAAAAAAGGATACTTCTAGATTATCAGACAATCCATTTGTATTTATTTTTTTAGGATTCACTTTACAAACATTTTTTAGAATCGTTTTCTCCCAACTCTCCATCCCCACGCTGTGCTCTCTTCTCCACTGGGTTGTAAGTTCGCCTGTAAAGGCTTTATGGAGAATAGCAGCTTTTCTTTTCTCAGATAAATTTAAAACATGCTGAATGAGCTTACTCGCCTCATCTAATCTTTGGTAGTAGCTATTTATCTTTTCGACAATTTGTATTTGTTCTGTCTGTGAAGGAAAAGGAACCGGCATGGACTTCAAGGCACTACTTCCTATTGATAAGAAAGTACTTCCTGTCGCGTTATCATACAAATACTGCTCAAAATTCAAAAACATATAACGCAAAAATTCTTTTGAACACAGATTAGAACGAATAGCCGCTACTCCGCGTCCTAAACAATACTCTCCATCTGCAAAATTAGGACGCCCTAAAGTGGCTCGAATACACAATATTAAATCATCGGCTTTAGATATTTTAGTAGGTTTCTTAGTATATTGATGCGGCTGCAAATACAATTCGCCCATATCAGCAGCACCGCCTATTAGTGGTATATATGAACTATCATCAGTTGTTTCGACTCCATTCGGTGATTGCCCCATGATTACTTCACAAATACTTTCTAATCGCACCCACCGCCAACCTTCCGGCAATGGATAAGGCTGTTCTTCTTTCGGCACGATAGCCTGCTGAAGCTTTTCTTCTGGTGTTAATTCTTTCTTTTTTGCCATGTATGTGTTATCCTTCCTTGTTATTTCACCTTCAAGGCCTGCAATTCATCGGCTATTTCCTGCAAGAGTTTGGCTGCTTCCTGCAAATCTTTTACCGCCTGAGCCGCACTTTCGGCCGGGTCGGGTAGATCTTCATAAGAAATAATAGAGTCGTCTTTAATCAAGCCGAGGTCGAGGCTGTTTCCTTTGGCCGCGATTTCTTCTCTTGTAAAAACGCTCCACCGTTCGTCTTGTATATCACGCCGATTTTCAGCCTCATAGGCCGTTTCAAAGGCAGCAAAGTGTTCCTTCTTCAATGGATTTTTCTTACCAAAAGACGGCATATTGGTCCGCAGATCGTAAAACCAAACTTCTTTTGTATTGTCTTTCTCTTCCGTACCACGCGTAAAGAATAAGACGTTCGTCTTAACGCCCTGCGCGTAAAATATGCCTGTCGGCAGGCGCAAAATCGTATGGAGATTGCATTTATTCATAAGGTCAACGCGAATTTTTTCACCGTCGCCGTCGGCAAAGAGGACGTTATCCGGCAGGACGACGGCAGCGCGAGCCTTACCGTCAGCTTTCAGACTGCGGTAAATATGTTGCAAGAAATTGAGCTGTTTATTGCTCGTCGGATAGGTAAAATCGTCGCGCGTCGCCCGTTCGCCGCCTTTTTTTGTCCCGAAAGGCGGGTTCGTCAGGACGAGGTCAAAGTTTTTCAATCCTTTCCCCGCATCAGACAAGGTATCGCCTAACAGGATTTTCCCATGTATGTCATGAAGCATAGCGTTCATCAAAGCCAGCCGGTGCGTATCATGAACGAGCTCGCAACCCGTAAAGGCCTCGTTTTGTTCAAACTCCGCCATATCGGCGTCGAGATCCCAGAAATCATTTGTACGCTCTTTGACATACTGATGGGCGGCAATCATAAATCCAAAGGTGCCGCAGGCCGGGTCATTGCACCGCTCGCCGGGCTGCGGTTTCATAAGCCGCGTCATAACGTCGATAAGGACGCGGGGCGTAAAATACTGGCCTGCGCCGGACTTCTTTTCATTGGCGTTCTTCTCCAACAAGCCTTCGTAAAGATTTCCCAGCCCTTCTTCTTTGGCCGAAAACCAGTCCAATTCATCAATAGATACGATAATCTTTTCCAGATTTTTCGGTTCGTCAATATTCGTTGCCGCGCCAGCATAAATCTCCTGAATCCTTCCTTCCCCATGTTCGCCCAAATAGTCGAGAAGGCTTTTGTAATATTTCTTAAGGTCGAGACCGCTGCGGGAGGTCAAATCGTCCCAACGGTATCCTTGAGGAATGTTTTTTTCGCTTCCCGTTTCCTTTGCCATTTTCAAAAACAATATATATGTCAGCTCCGTCACGTACTGGTGATACGTAATACCGTCGTCGCGCAGCACGTTGCAGAGATTCCAAAGCTTTCCAACAATTTCTTGTGTCGTCATCCTAATTTTCCTCCGTCGTCATAGAGATAGGTGTTGAGTTCATCTATGATGTATTCCAATTTATTGTCAAATACGTTTTTGTTTAGCTTGGCAAAACCGCCTTTGCTTTTAAAGCGGCTATCCGTATTAAACGTGTCCGTCGTAATAACTGATTCTTTCATGAGATACGCTTCTATCGTCCTCAACCAGGCAAGCTGCCCAGCAGTAAAATGATGTGCCCGTTTTAGCCGTTCTACGGCCCGGCGGATGCGCGCTTCGTGGCTGAGCAACGTCGACCCCAAGGCGCTGCGGCGGATGAAACTGATAATATCGGCAGCCATCTTTTCATTCGTCATCTCTGATACGGCTGTATTCAGTTGAGTCACAGAAAAGCCATTTGTCATCAAGATATGTTCTAATTGACGCAATTCTTCCCGTTTCAACTCTTTCGGCCGCGTGCAGAGAATATTCAAAGCGGCAATTTCATTTATGTTATGGTTGATATAGTCTGAAAAAGCCTCTAAATAATCTTCTGGCCGCGTGACCTTCTCTTTTTCCTCGCTGGAACCATAGTCTCTCTTATGTTCAATAAGCGTATCCGGCACATCAGACACGATGATATATCGTTTCCTCTCCATCCCTTTGCTGTCCTCCAGCATGTTGAACAGGTCTTTTTGCTCCAAAATGCGATTGCGGCAATCGGCCGGCGTTCTCCCTTTTAAGTCTTCCAGCCAAGTTTTGATAGATTGGCCGCACAATGTGTCGGCATGCTTTCTGTCGTCATCACTCATACGGCGAATGCTTCTCTGCGCCTTTGCTAAAATCTGACCGACGAGTTGTTTTACTTTTCCCTCTTCTTCCAAAGATTCCAAGCCTTCCAATAACTGCGCATACGTTACGGACGGGTCGACGACAATAGGCTTCATCGAAGTTACGTCTTCAAGGCAGTCGTATACGCCGACGGCATCATAAATCTCAAAATGGTCTTTATGAATATCCGGGCAAAGACGCGTTGCTCTTCCCAACATTTGCTCAAACAAAATACGGGATTTTACGCGCCGCAGAAATATGAGCGTCGTAATCTCCGGCACATCAATGCCAGTTGTAAGCAGGTCGACAGTCACGACGATATTCGGATAGCGTTCGTTTTTAAACCGGCGTATAGCGTCTTCTATATATTTTCGGTTGCCGCCGCCAGCTTGCCCTGTAATTTTCAAAATAGCCTGATTATCTAATACGCCTTCATATATTTGCCGCAGAATCTGCACAATCAAGTCGGCGTGCTGATCGTTTGCAGCATAAATCAGCGTCTTCCCTTTCTGCGGGTCCGACGGGTCCAACTCTTCGGCAATTTCTTCTAGTACTATACGGTTGAAGGATTCTGCAATAACCTTACGGTTAAAATCCTCTACATCATAATCTACTTCATCGGCCAAAGACGCGCCGTTCAGGAGTTCGCCCGTATCGGGATCGTACATAGCCACGACATCGCCTTTGTTATAGTGAATACCTTCTTGGCTCAGCTTTGTTTTCAGCCGATGAGGCGCGTCATGGTCTACAAGATAGCCGTCTATAACGGCCTGACGATACGTATACGTATATACAGGCAATCCAAAAATTTGCGTCGTATGCAGAGCCGGCGTCGCCGTCATGGCGATTTTTACTGCGTCAAAGTAGTCGACGACAGCTCTGTATTTACTCTGGTATTCATCTTGACTGCGATACAGTTCTTCATCATCGCTCATTTCTTTGTCGAGGATATAGCCGCGGTGAGCTTCGTCGATAATGACTAAATCGTAATCCGTAATAGCCGGCATCACATCGTCGTCATTATACAAAATCCGCTTGATCATACTCTGTACCGTAGCGATTTGCACTTTTGTTTCTTTATCGGGCTTTTTATCTTTTAACTCCTTGATATTATATAAATTATCCAACGTCTGCATTTGTTCCAGTTTGGCGTTGCGGAATGTTTCCAAGGCTTGCGTCCCCAATGCATTCCGGTCTACAAGGAACAAAATATGTGAAAATCGTTTGGTCACCAAAAAGCGATACATGAGGCCTAAAATAGTACGCGTCTTTCCAGTTCCCGTCGCCATAGCCAGCAACACATGATCTTGTCCGCGGATAACAGCCTGTTCGGCGGCCCGTACGGCGTCGATTTGATAATAGCGAAGTCCCAAACCGGCAGGGTCTTTTAATACGTTGTATGATAACCGATTTAAGCTGCTGTTCGCTTTTTCGGTATCCCGATTCAAGAGTTCTTCCATCCCTCTGGGACTCATCCAGCCATGAAGAGCCTTGGGCACATTGGACGAAGCACGCAGGTCTAAAAACCACACGCCTGATTTCGTCTGATATTGCTCCAAATAAGGCCGGCCGTTCGTCGCAAAGGTGAACGGAACTTTATACGCACCCCACTGACCCGCTTGATATACCGCGTCAGCTTCGCGAATACCCTTAGGATACGCTTTTCCCTGATAGTCCAAAACAGAAGGAATATCTTTGTGCATTGCTTTAGCTTCAATAATAGCTACCATTTTTAAACCGATAAAGACAGCATAATCGGCATGCCCGGTCCGTCCTCCCGGCAGCTGCACAGGCCATTCGGCAATCACCATATTATGTCCCTTTTTCGGCCGCGTGCCTTTCGCATAGCGAAGTTCCTGACTATCCGCTTCCCAACCCACTTTCCGAAGCTGTTCGTCAATCATGTACCGCGTTTCTTCTTCTGAAATATAACGATACCCCGCGGCAGTTCGTGCTTGTTTTCTGCGAGCATCAGCACCTACTGAAACGGCTTTTTCTGCCATAACTTCAGCAGACTGCATTAATATTTCATCTAATTCTGCTGACGACGGTTTGGCAGAACCAGCGGCCGCAGCAGCTCTGGCTTCGATAGGCACATAGTCCTTGTGCTGATAATTCCAATCACCGTACGTTTCCATAAACCATTCGCATAAGCTGTACGTCATAGGCAGCAATGTTTTGGCCTTTTCTACGGACGCGTAATTTTCGTGAACCGCTTTATTCCGTACCTTACGCAGCACATGCAAAATATCTGCCAAACTGCGATCCAACATCTCTTCGCGCAGCAAAACGTCAATTCGCATAGCCGCCGTATTTTCCTGCGGGAAGGGAATATTATCATAGGCATACATCAAATTGACAATAGTCTCCCCAATCATGCCCAATTTCATTAAGCAGGAATTGGCGTCGCTATAACAATACTGCTCTGCCTGACGGCCAAAGGTTGCTAATACCGAAAATCGTTCTTCTAAAAAATCAAAGTTAGAATACATAGTTTCACCTTCTAACTGCAATGTTAATACGAAATTATTTTATATATATTATATCAGAATTTCTCTGCAACAAAAACTACATCTGTTCCCCTATGTTTGATAGAAACAAGTGTTTCTTTTACAACAAAAAAGCGAAACAAACCCAAGTATATCTCGAAATTCGTTCCGCTGTCATGCATGTATGTACTTATAAGTCCTACAATTTCCCAGCCAATCTCTCTACAATCGGCATATCAGCCGGAGCCCACTCCAACATGGGCAAATCTTCCGGTGCCAACCACTTGGCATCGACGTGTTCCTTGCGAATAAAATCGGGCTTGTCTAAATGACACATAAAGGCATGCATAGTAATAGAAAAATCGGGATACATGTGGTTTACGGTCATGTACAAGTCTTCTTCCTTTACTGCAACATGAACGTCCATCTCTTCCCGCAGTTCCCGTTCAATGGCAGTGTGTTTTGCTTCTCCCGGTTCTATTTTTCCTCCGGGAAATTCATATTTAAAGCTGACATAATCATATTTTCCCATTCCCCGTTTCATACAAAGAATTTTGCCCTTATATTCCAAAATCGCTGCTACGACTTCTAAATGTTTCATGATTCAGCTTCCCTCATTTGCTACACATTTATTATATTATATACGAAAATGCCCCATATGTCTGCCGACACGCCAAAACGCCAGCGTACCTATTACAACATCAGATATACTGGCGTTTTTTCATGCAGATGCATTTACTTTATTCTGCAATCTTTTTTCCATCGGCAGCAGGAAGCTTATCAATAGAAAATCCTAAAAAGCCGATAATAATGGAGATAATAGGCGTCAAATAGCACGAGAAGGCAAAGGGCGCATAGGACAAGGTTGCGACGCCCAGCGTCGCCGCCATGAAGGCGCCGCAGTTGCTCCACGGCACGAGGGGACTGACGGTGCAGCCGGAATTGACAACGCAGCGGGACAGATTCTTCGGAGCCAGGCCCTTTTCGGCGTAGCGGTCCTTATACATGCTGCCCGTCACGATGACCGACAGATACTGGCTTCCCATGAGCATTTCGGCGATGACGCCGGTCAGCACAGTCGCGCAAATGAGTCCGCCTACGCCCTTGGCGATGGTCAGAACCTTATCCAGCAGCAGGGGCAGCATACCCGACTTCTGGATGATGCCGCCGAAGCCCATGGCTACGAGGACCAGGGCGATGATAGAGCCCATGCTGACCATGCCGCCGCGGCTCAGCAGGCTGTCGATGACTTCCGAGCCGGAATGGGATTCGTAGCCGGAAAAGGCCACGCTGATGACGTCGGACAGGCTGGCGCCTTGTATGCCCATAGCCAGCAGGGCCGCAATAAAGGCGCTGATGAACAGGCCGGGAATAGCCGGCATTTTCTTGATGACCGACACGATGACGACGAGAGGCGGAATGAGCATGATGGGATTGATGACGAAGATACGGGACAATCCGTTCAAAATTGCGTCGATGCCTTCGTTGTCAATGCTTGCGCCGCCGTATTGAAAGCCCAAGACGGCGTAGAGGACTAAGGTGATGATAAAGCTGGGCACGAGGGGATAGACGACGTGCTTGATGTGCTCGAAGAGCTGGGCCCCGCTGATAGCCGCACCGAGGTTGGTCGTATCGGACAGGGGCGACATCTTATCGCCGAAATAGGCTCCGGCAACGACGGTCCCGGCGACCATTTCCAAGGGGATATTCATGGCCTGGCCGATGCCGACCAGGGCAATGCCGACGGTACCGGCGGTGCTCCACGAGCTTCCCGTGGCAAAGGCTACGATAGACGTGAGGACGTAGGACATAGCCAGAAATACCGTAGGCGAAATGATGAGCAGTCCGTAGTAAATCATCGTCGGTACGACGCCCGATATAATCCATGTGCCGATCAAGATCCCGACGATGAGCAGGATGACCAGGGCCTGCAGGCCGTCGGACATAGTTTCGAGCATAAATTTTTCAATATCGTCCCATTTGTACCCGGCCTTTAAGGCTACGAGACAGGCAATGGCCGTCGAAAAGACCAGAGGGATATGGGGGCCTGCGCCCAGAAAATTCAGCGCGATGACTAAGCTGATAATCAGCGTGATGATGGGAATGAGGGCCAAGCCGACGGTCATATTTCGATACGTTGACATAATGATTCCTCCTCGCCGCCTTATTCTTCAAAAACGCTCAGCGCCTGGGTAAAGTCGGCAATCAAATCCTGGGCGTCTTCTAGGCCGACGGACACGCGCATCAAGCCGTCTGTAATGCCCATTTTCAGGCGTATGTCCCTGGGAACGGACGCATGGGACGACAAGATGGGATAGGACAGGGTCGTCGCATAGCCGCCCAAGGTCATGGCGTATTTGGCGATGTGCAGGCGGCGCATGAAGGCGTTGATTTTTTCCCGGTCTTCGGGCATTTCAAAGCTGAGCATGGCGCCGTATCCCTTGGCAAACAAGCGCTTGGCAATGTCATGCTGGGGATGAGTCGGCAGGCTGGGATGGTTGACCTTCAGCACGCGGGGATGCTCGTCAAGGGCTTTCGCCAGGGCTTCGGCGTTTTTCAGCTGCCGTTCCATGCGCAGGTCGAGGGTCCGCAGGCTCCGTTCGCATAAATAGGACGAAAACGGGTCGAGAGTGCATCCCAGGAGGGCCTGCAGCTTGCAAGCCTTGTCGACGATATCCTTCGACGCCGTAGCCGAGCCGCCGACGATGTCGCTGTGACCGTTCATAAATTTGGTCAGGCTGTTGATCGTCACGTCTGCGCCGAAATCGATGGGCTTGATGACCGTCGACGTCGTAAACGTATTGTCTACGACGAGCTTAGCGCCGCAGTCGTGGGCGATGCGGGCCACGGCCTCTACGTCTACGACGGCCATGGTCGGATTGGAAATGACTTCCGTATAGATGATTTTCGTATTCGCCTGCACGGCCTTTCGAACGGCGTCTACATCCGTGAAGTCGACGCACGTCGATTCGATGCCGTACCGCTTGATGACGTCCAGAATTTCCAGCGTTTCGCCGTACAAATTGCTGTTGGCCAGGATATGGTCGCCGGCGTCAGCCAGGGACAGGAGCGTCGTCGTAATCGCTCCCATGCCGGAGCTGCAGATCATGGACGCTTCGCCGCCTTCCAGATAGCTGACCAGTTCGGCCAAGGCATTGCGGTTCGGGTTCCTGATGCGGTTATATGTGTAGCCTTTGACAGCGTAGTATTCGTTTAATTCGTCCAAGTCGGCTCCGCCGCGGAAAGCCGTCGTCAAGTAAATGGGCAGGACTTCCGGCGTACTCAGCGTCCCTTTTACTTCCGCTCCCTGCATGATAATTTCCGTGCCTCTGTTCATGTTTCGTTCCATGTAAATTCCTCCTGACAACTAGTTGATATACACCTGTAATGACTGTACTCTTTGCTATGACCGTATCATACCATTGAAGTAGAGCATAATGTCAATATATTTCGGCAAAAAAATACAGGAAAATGTGATGCTATCTATGCCAGAAGGACAACAGAGTCGGACAAAGGGACGGAAATTGTTTCTATTCCGTGCACACGGCAAAAGGAAAGGATCCAAGGTTATACTAGGCAATAACCTTTGCAGTGAGGCATATAAAAAACACCTGACAAACAGCTCGTCAGGTGTTTACTAGCATATGTAATTATCCCTGCGCCGCAGTGCTGCGCTTTTGCATGTCGCGGCGTTTTTTGAAGAACGGCAGGGCTACTTCCGGGAAGATGGCGTAGCCTAAGACGTCTTCCGGCGTAGCGTCGGGGAAACCTTCGTCGGCCAGGGCCTTCTTGGCCTTTTCCAGCTCCGGCTCCAAATCGTCGGCCGGACGGTGGCTGATGACCGGTTCGTCGCCGATGCACATCTTGCGGAATTCTTCCGTGATTTCACCGGGAACGCGGCCGTACTTGCCGCGGACGATGTCCCGCACTTCGTTGGTCACGATCTTATAGCGGCCGTACAGGACATTGAGCGCAGCGGCCGAGCCGGTAATCTGGCTCGTCGGCGTCACGAGGGGCGGATAGCCCAAATCGCGGCGCACGTTCGGCATTTCCGCCAGCACTTCGTCAAAGCGGTCTTCTGCGCCCTGCCCTTTCAGCTGGTTGTACAGGTTCGTCAGCATGCCGCCGGGAATCTGGTACTTGCGGACAGCCGGATTGATCTGGCTGGGCATAGTCAGGTTGAATTCGTCAGCCAGCTCCTTGCGGACCTGTTTGAAGTGCTCCGTCAAGGGCCAGAGCCGTTCGACGTCAATGCCCGTATCGTAAATCGTGTTCTTCAGGGACATGACGACCGATTCTGTCGGCGGCTGGCTCGTCACTTCGCCAAAGGGCGACAAGGCCGTGTCGATAATATCTACGCCGGCTTCGATAGCCTTCATGTAGGTCATTTCGCCGAAGCCGCAGGTGCAGTGCGTGTGCAGCTCGATCGGTATGGACAAGTGCTTTTTCAGCATGCGCACGAGATTGTACGCGTCATAGGGGGACAACAGCCCCGACATGTCCTTGATGCACAGGGAGTCGACGCCCATGCGCTGCAGCTCCAGAGCGCCTTTTGTAAAGGATTCCATGGTGTGAATCGGGCTGATCGTATAGACGATAGCGCCCTGAACGTGGACAGACTTCGTATCCTTCGCAGCCCGGATGGCTGATTCCATGTTGCGGGAATCGTTGAGGGCGTCGAAGACGCGGATAATGTCGATGCCATTGTCTACAGCTCTGTTAACAAATTCATACACGACGTCGTCGGCGTAATGGCGGTATCCTAAGATATTCTGGCCGCGGAGCAGCATTTGCAGGGGCGTCTTTTTGACGTATTTCTTAATCGTCCGCAGCCGTTCCCACGGGTCTTCGTCCAAAAAGCGCATGCACGTATCGAAGGTCGCGCCGCCCCAGCATTCCAAGGCGCCGTACCCTACTTCGTCCATCGCTTCCAATACGGGCTGCATCTGGCTCAGGCGCATGCGCGTCGCCGCGATGGACTGATGACCGTCCCGCAGTACCGTTTCCGTTATTTTTACTCTAGCCATATCACTATCCTCCGTTTAGTAATCTCTATGTAGTATCGGCTTGTTTCAAGCCTGTGCGTATGCAACTTAGCATATAATTATAATTGCAATTACTTTTTATTATACCATATTTTACCAAGAAAATCAGAAAAATTTCTTCGGCGGCAATCTAAAAAAGTCATTCTCCTGCCAGTATACGGCTGTATTTATTCTCATAATGTGGTACACTTATACTATACAATCATGGCGTCGACAGGGGTGTTATTCCAACTGCCATTATCCATACTCACAGCGAAAGGGGTTTTATTATGACAACATGCGCACGTATCATTACCGCCTATTTCAGCCCGACGAACACAACGAAGACCGTCTGCGAGACCATTGCCCAGGAGCTGAGCCGCACGCTGGGCATTCCCCACGAAAGCCGCAGCTTTACCCTGCCAGGCGAACGAACGGAACCGCTTGTATTTCCTGAAGGCTCATTGGTCATCCTCGGTATGCCGGTCTACGCCGGCCGCGTTCCCAACTTCATGCTGAAATACCTGACGCAGACAGAAGGAAACGGCTCCATGGGCATTCCCATCGTCGTATACGGCAACCGCAACTACGACGACGCCCTCATCGAACTCCGCGATATCATGGAAAAGGCCCACATCCACACCGTCGCCGGCGGCGCATTCATCGGCGAGCATTCCTTCTCCCGCACCCTCGGCCAGGGCCGTCCCGACAGCCAGGACCTCAACAAGGCCCGCAGCTTCGCCCAGGTCGTAGCCAGCACGATTTCCAACGACAGATACCGCACGCCCGTGCCGGTCAAGGGCAACGTCCCCTATCGGCCGTACATGGTACCGCAGAAAGCCGACGGCTCTCATAAGACCATTACCAAGGTCTTCCCGAAGGTCAGCGACGCCTGTACCAACTGCGGCGTCTGCGTCAGCGTCTGTCCTCTCGGCTCCATCGCGCCGGACTGCCATACGTACACGACGTTCTGCGTCAAATGCTGCGCCTGCGTCAAGGCCTGTCCCGTCGGCGCGCGCTATTACGACGACGAAACGTATTTGTTCCACAAGAAACAGTTGGAAGAAACGTACGCCCGCCGTGCTGAACCGGAAACGTTCATCTAACACTATCTTTTCAGCGGCGTAAAAATACCGATATGCAAGGCTTGCCTGCCTATTGCATATCGGTATTTTTTATTCTCCAGGCCCTTCAGATTACACTGCCTTCTTTAACCCTGCCGGTATCCGCTTCGATGTATATCTTCCGCCCTCCGGCGGAAACGGCTACAACGCCTGGCGGTAAGGCGTCCGATTCCTTCCATTGTATGGCAAAGGAATAGCGGTTCCTCCCCTTTTTGACAGTAGTATTTTTATATCCCCGCACGCGCGACGTATCGCGGCGATTATATGCTACGACGACCTGGCCCGTATCTCCCAGACAGTCCAGGACGGCAAACAGCTGACGGCAATACCGCCGCGTATCGACCATTTCGCCCATAGCCGGCGCATACGCACCTGCCAGTACCTGGGCCGGGTCGTCCAAATCTTCCGTCGCCTGCAAGCCCGTGCGGATGCACTGGATGCCCGCTTCGACAAAGGCCTGCTTCATGTAAGCGGCCCGCAGAACCCCTTCGTGAACGGACAAGGGCGTATAGTCCCCCTGCCGATACATGTCGGCCAGCTCCGTATCGGCAAGGACGACGACGGGATAGATGCGGGCTATGTCGGGCCGTAAGCGGCAAATCGCCGCCGTCGTGTCCCGCAGGCTGCCCCAATCCTCGCCGGGCAGGCCCGGCATGAGCTGATGTCCGACGGTAAAGCTGTGCTCCCGCAGCAGCGCCGTCGCCGCCGCGACGTCCTGTGCCGTATGCCCCCGCTTGGCCTTGGCCAATACGGCGTCGTCCATAGACTGAACGCCTAATTCAACAGTGGACAGGCCGTACCGCTTCAAACGAGACAATATTTCCTCGTCAATACAGTCAGGCCGCGTCGAGCAGCGAATCGCCTGTATGCGCCCCTCCTGCAGGGCTTCACGAGCCGGAGTCAGCAGTTCCTCCTGCAAGGCCGCCGGAATGGCCGTAAAGCTGCCGCCGTAAAAAGCGACCTCCCAATGCCTTTCTTCAGCCGCGCTCGTCACGTATTCTTTAATCGTCCGGGCCACGGCATTGCCGTCGGGTACGCCGCGCCGCCCCGTAATGCGCCACTGGTTGCAGAACACGCAGCGGTAGGGACAGCCGATATGCGGAATAAAGATAGGAATAATCGATGTTTTCATCACACTACCTCAAACAAAAAAAGGATGGGCTGAGCCGCATCCTTTCTATATTGCATGTAATCGTTTCAGAGCTTCGTGAGCGGCATGCTGTTCCGCATCCTTTTTGGTCTTACCGGAGCCTTCGCCGAGAACCTTGCCGGCTACGATGACCTCCATGTAAAAGGTCTTGTCGTGGTCGGGGCCTTCTTCCCGGCGCAGAACGTACGTGATTTTCTGCTCGCCGTCGCGCTGGACAAATTCCTGGAACAGCGTCTTGTAATCTTTTCCGTAATCGCCGCTGGCAACGAGGGATAAATAATCTTTTAACTGATGCAGAATAAATTTGCGCGCTTCTTCATAAGACGAATCAATGTAAATAGCGCCGACGACGGCTTCAAACGCATCTGCCAGTATGCTGGCCCGCTTGCGGCCGCCCGACGCCAATTCTCCTTTTCCCAGAAGAATGTAGTCCCCCATGTCGAAGGTCGCGCATACGGCAGCCAGCGGCGCTTCGCTGACGACGCTGGCCCGCGCTTTCGATAATTCGCCTTCCGGCATGTGGGGATATTGCAGGAAAAGATATTCGCCGACTACCAAGTCGAGAATCGCATCTCCCAAAAATTCCAGCCGTTCATTGTAATAACCGTGTTTTGCCTTATTTTCATTGGCATAGGATGAGTGTGTCAGAGCCTGGTCCAAAATCAACAGATTATGAAAAGAGGAAAGTCCTAAAACGTCAATGAATTTTTCTAACTGCTTTTTTCTACCTGTATCCATTCACATGATCTTCTCTAATCTATTTTGTATTTCGCATATCGACGCTTAGTCTACGTATTTTCTGAACAACAGCGTCGCGTTGTGGCCGCCGAACCCGAAGGAGTTGGAAATCGCCACGTTGACATCGGCGTCTACGGCTTCATTCGGCACGTAATTCAAGCCGAATTCTTTCAGTTCGTCGTCGATTTCCGCCAAGTTGATCGTCGGATGTACCTTGCCCGTTTCAATCGTCAGGGCGCAGACGATGGCTTCTACGGCGCCGGCTGCGCCGAGGAGATGGCCCGTCATGGACTTCGTCGAGCTCATGAGGAGATCTTTGGCATGATCGCCGAATACGCGGGAAACGGCCTTCGTTTCGTTCAAGTCGTTCAAGTGCGTCGACGTGCCGTGAGCGTTGACGTAATCGACGTCGTTCGGCAGGAGGCCGGCATCTTTAATCGCCAACTCTATGCATTTGGACTGCTGGATGCCTTCCGGGCCGGGAGCCGTGATATGGTATGCGTCGGCGTTGCTGCCATAGCCGCTGATTTCGCAGTAAATGTGAGCGCCGCGCTTCTTAGCATGTTCTAATTCTTCCAATACGACAATGCCTGCGCCTTCGCCCATGACGAAGCCGTCGCGGTCTTTGTCAAAAGGACGGGACGCATGAGCCGGGTCGTCGTTGCGCGTGCTCAAAGCCTTCATAGCGGCAAAGCCCGCTACGGCGCCGGGAGATACGGCAGCTTCCGTACCGCCGGCTACGGCTGCGTCGAGTTCGCCGCGCTGAATCATGCGGAAGGCGTCGCCGATGGAGTTAGCGCCTGTCGCGCAGGCCGTTACGACGCTGGCGCAGTGGCCTTTAAGGCCGAAGGTAATGGAAACCTGGCCGGACGCCATGTTGGCGATCATCTTCGGTACAACGAAGGGGTTGACGCGGGACGGTCCCTTGGCAAACAAGCCCTTGTACAGGTTGTGGAGAGTTTCCATGCCGCCGATGCCCGTGCCGACGATCGTGCCGATGCGGTCGCGGTCTTCTTCGTCCAAATTCATCTTAGAATCTTCGAGCGCCAATTTAGCGGCCGCTACGGCGTACTGCGTAGACGGATCCATGTGGCGAGCTTCCTTCTTATCGATGCCGAAAGCAGCAGGGTCAAAATCTTTGACTTCGCCGGCAATGCGCGCGCCGTATTCCGTCGCGTCAAAATGAGTGATAGGACCGATTCCATTTTTGCCGCTGAGCAGCGCGTTCCAAAATTCATCCTTACCCATGCCTACGGGGGAAATGACGCCGACGCCTGTAATCACTACACGTTTTTCCAATATTTTCACCTCATCATCAAAAATCAAACCGTGAATCAATCGGGAATTTCATCCATTTCACGTTTAAGATATGCAAATATGTCTTTTACCGGCAGAATGTCATGGATTTCCTGCATTCTCCTGCCGGAGAACACCAAGCCCGTTTCGACGTCGCCTTGCTGCGCTCTCGTGAGGGCGCGGATAATGCAGTACTTATGGCTGCATTTTTTCAGGCACTGATCGCAGTGATCCGGCGCCGGCGCCGTACCGAGAAGAATTCGTTCGGAAAAGGGCGTCCGGATTGCCTGCCCCGGAAGGCCGACTGGACTATGCACCAATATAAAATCTTCAGGGCTGTTGGCCCGCAGATATACCTTTTTCAATTCGTCAGCGCCGTTGGATTCCACGCTGGCGGCAAACCGGCTTCCCATCTGAACGCCGTCGGCGCCTAAGCGCAGCATTTCGGCAATGTCTTCTCCGTGAAGAACGCCGCCTGCGCCGATGACGGGAATATCGACGGCTTTCCGCACTTCCGGCACGATGAGCCGGCTCGAGCGGTTGGTTCCCAGATGCCCGCCTGCTTCTGCCCCCTCTACGACGACGGCAGCAGCACCCAGGGTTTGGGATATTTTAGCTAGTTTAGCAGAAGATACGATGGGCACAATAGGCGTACCGCTGTCTTTTCCCCAGGCGAACATGTCCCGGGAAAAGCCTGCTCCTGCTACAACCAGGTCTATTCCTTCTTCAATTGCAGTGGTCACGATGCCTTTGAATTCGCGGGCCGCGACCATTACGTTTATGCCTATGATTCCAGTTGGAGCCAGTTTTCTGGCTAAGCGTATTTCATACCTTAATTCATCAAAGGGCATGCCAGAAGCCGCAATAAGGCCAATACCGCCTTCGTTGGCTACTGCTGCGGCCAATCGGGCTGTGGACAATCGAATTGCCATGCCGCCCTGGACGATTGGCACCTTTGCTACGAGCTTACCTATTCTTAATTCTGGCAGCTTCACTCTGTTTTCCTCCAATCAAGACACCATCAGGGGAAGCGCCACGGCTTCCCCATCCGGCCCTATTGCGTACTTACGCTTTCTTTTCCTTTTCGATGTAATCAACTGTATCTTTGACAGTTTTGATTTTTTCCGCAACATCATCAGGGATTTCGATGTTGAATTCTTCTTCGAAAGCCATGATCAATTCAACGATATCCAAGGAATCAGCGCCCAAATCATCGATGTAAGCAGCGTCCATTTTGACTTCTTTTTCGTCAACGCCGAGCTGTTCAACAACGATGCTCTTTACTTTTTCAAAAGTAGCTTCTTCGCTCATTTCCAATTCACCCCCTTTCAGTGGAATATATGTCTTACATTACCATGCCGCCGTCTACGTTCAAGACTTGGCCGGTAATATAGCTTGCGTTGTCAGAGGCGAGGAACACGACGGCCTTCGCCACTTCTTCCGGCTGGGCGACGCGGCCCAGGGGAATCGATTTGAGCATGTCTTCTTTTA